>Ga0131853_10002442_pt1 | contig 33142 bp, 24 predicted proteins | sample TergutLab28metaG_FD_92764 | JGI IMG/M metagenome (GOLD analysis project Ga0131853, IMG submission 92764) | Labiotermes labralis P1 segment gut microbial communities from Petit-Saut dam, French Guiana - Lab288 P1 (version 2) (version 2) | ecosystem: Host-associated > Arthropoda: Insects >... | reverse complement strand
CCCAATTAAATTAATTTTTTTCCTTTTTTTTTTCTATTATTTTTTTTTTCTTCCCACCCCCCCCCCCCCCCCCAAAAAAAAAGGTATGCCTACCTTAAATGTGAGTGAAAGTTGGAAAATACATACATGTCAAGATATTTCAACTTTTTATTTCTTGTTACAACATACTTGTTATAATACATTTGTTACAACATTAACCCTTTAAACACCGAGTTAAATCCCACCTGCAATTCACTGGCATTATTAGGAGCCCACCACATTCTCCACGTTAGCAGGATAAGGATTGATGCTAGGGAGGTAGAATGTGATAAAGAAAGTAGATGTAATGGGGTCAGGTTACATCCAATGCAGGTATTGTATACTAGTATGTTGAACGTTGTGGTACTGATACCAGAAAAAGCAGTCAGTTAATTAGCTGGTTACAGTTGTAGATCACCTAATTGCTTTTTGCAGAAAATAGCTTGCACTCAAAATGTAGTAAAATATAACATAAAACCTGAGGAATTTTTTTTTGCATCAACAGGTGCTTCCTAATTTGCGCATCTAGCTTGCTGAGTCAGTTACTTCAAAGAGTGCATTCACAATTTTTTTTTAATTCGAGTTACATCAAAATGTTTATTGTTGATAGCAGCAGAGAATGAGTGTTTGTTACTGCTCAAATGTGTAGAATGTTGTTGCTATATTTTGTACCAAACATAATAACAGTAATAATAATAATGTAACAAATTTCACTTGTATATTTTAGCTGTTCCATTCATACAGGTATAATTCCAATGTAAAATAATTAATTCTTTCATATTTATAAAGTACAGTAACATTTTGTAACTTTATATTTTACATAAATGGCCAATTCCACCAGAGTACTGGAGTCTGTTTTCTTGTATTTTAAAGTGAGTGAGAAGTTAATGATAAAAGTCAGTTTATTTTAAATCAGAGATTATCCAGAATCCAAAAAAAATGTCAGCTTATGAAGGTGGGTATTTCAGAAGTTCCTGTACTTGCAGAAGTTTGCGAAGTTCAAATATTATGGAATTTGGCTCTGCTTTGCTGCTTTTGATAGTCTTCATCCCACAGAGATCAGCAAATTGGTTCTATTTATGTCAGTGCTGTTAATGAGACTGTTCATTAGCAGCCTTGTTATGAAGCAGTATGTATTTGAATGATTCTTGTGCTAAGAAAAATTATATGCTGCCTCATGTGTAGAGGTATTGTACATTCTGTATTTCTATATTTTATCAGTATGCAAATAAATTTTCTTTTACCTTGTATCATTTCCACGTTCTGTTGCCTGTTGTCCATGTGTACAGAAAAGAAACATAACACATTTCTGTATTTGATATTAAGGGAAAAGTGTAGCTTTAACATATATTGACTAAATAAGTAGAGAAAGAAGGCAATTTGTCTAGCAAGTTAGTGTGTGATGTTTGTCTTCTATTATTTCTGTCATTGTAATGGATTGGACATGTAACGTGGATACTGTGCAGAATTATGACACCAGCTGCACTTTTTTCAAGTGTGGGGTGCAAGCTAAAGGTTACCAGGCTGGCCACTTTGGGTGCTAACCAGACAGATACAATGCAGCTGTGCAAGGCTATGTACTGTCCGGTTGATTTATTGTGAATTTGTGCAATGTCACTGTAACAGAATGTTGCATTTTTGTGTAACTGACATTTGTGTGTGTTTGTGCTGAATGCATTCTGTAATCATTGCAACCCAGTGGAAAGTCAGACCTTAACCCTTTGGCGCTGGAATTAAATCCCCCCCCCGTCCACTTTAATGACCATTCGGCCATTTAAAGGGCTCAGTGCACGACATATATATATATATGTCATTTGGCGGCTAAAGGGTTAAGGAAGAGAGAATTCGCATCAAGTTTTGTTTTGACCATGAGAAACTGGTTTGTCCGACTTAGTAAATGCTTAAAACAGTGCTTCATTGCGATAATGAGTTGATTGGAACATAACCTTTGAATAGTATTTACATTTTAAAAGCAGACAAATTGTGGATGTGGATTTTCAATTTTTAGGTTGCTTGTCATCAAGTGGACTGGTGAAAATCTGGATAAAGTACATCAAGTCATCCATGAGGACATAATTAATGGCGTATTTAACACTTTAGGCCTACATATTTTAACCAAAATCTCAACATGAAGCAGATCGCTGAAAAATTTGTGCCCTGTTCACTGACTGACAACTGGAAACAAAACTGAGTTTCTGTATTCAAGGACCTGCAAGATCAGGCCATAGTGGACAGATCCTTCCTTTCTATCCCCTTTTGACATCTTTTTGTTCCCAAACATGAAAGTCTGGTTAAAGCATTGAAGGTTTGAGGACAATGTGATGATTCAAGCTGAATCACTGGTGGTGATGGACAGCATCATGAAACTGGAGTTCCAGGGATGCTTCCAGCAGTGAGATTGGTGCTGGGCCAAGTGTATAAACTTGTACGGCAGCCCTGCTCAAACATGTTACCTGTGACACAGCATTATGTAGTCTGCATAATGACATTTGAAATAAGAAAATGTCTTCTCAACACTTCCCTGGCACAGCCAAGACAGAACATTGAAGCAATTTTGAAAACGTATAAGCTGTTTATTTATGGAGACAAAGATTATATTACTAATACATTTTGTAAAAATATGGTAAAAATAGTGACACCATAGCACATGATATCAGGAAAAATACATAGGCATAATTTTCTATACATTATACTTACTCCTTCATTATGTGCATTGAATTCCATGTTGCCACATGCAGACTGAATTTTGCAGATGTTGCCAGCAACATAAAAAAGGTTGAACAGGCCTGTGCCAAGGGGAAAATACTGACCTGTAACTAAGATATGCCTACAACTGTTTTATTGCCCCCATCCAGAAACTTTTTGTTTATACCTCGTGTCATGGTTTTATCAAGAGACGTTTATTATGCCTGTCTAAATTTGCTGTCCTCTAAACTTTCAGGTAAAAAATTAAAGCACCAGCTTCAGACCCAGTAGGCCTCCTATGAAATATGGTTTCCAAACATGTTAAAATCCCCAGAATGCCTTATTGGAGCATAAACAAACAGCAGACAAGATTTATGTTTATGTTGGCTGTAACTATGGCTCCATGACGTTCTGAAATAGCAGAGATGTTTTTCCACTAGTACTATTTCCAGACTGTGTACCGAGAAAGTTTATCATCATAGATGTCTTGTACTTAATAAATAACTCTATGAATTTACAGTGTGTTTGGAATTTAACGCTTCAGAAATCTGAAAGATGGCATGGATGAGCCTGTTAGGTTTTGACATACTTGGCTCCATTGGGCTGATGGAATAAAATTATTGGGTTATTTGATCTGAATGAATTTCGGCATGAGAAGAAGCAAAACGAGATTTACAATTTTTTTTTGATAATTTGTTATTACATTAACGGTTTTATTTAGATTAAATTATTGAAGAAGTGGGAGTAGTGAGCTGTGCAAAGCATGTCTGAAAAGATGGCTACCATTTATCATCAGGACAAAAAGAGAACTTGTAAATTTGGGGTTATATTTTTTCTATCTTGACTCCCCCACATACACTTGTTATGTAATTGTGTTCTTGCAGTTCTCTTAAGACGTAATTTATGTCTTTTATGAGAAGTGAGCCACGTGATTATGAAACTTGGGAGATGATGGTGTAAACTTACTGGTAACTGAGAAAAATATCCACCAAGAACATCAGTTATTTTGCATTTTGCCTGCTTGTTTCAACCAGCCAACACTGAATTCCTTTGAATGAACTGCCGGTACATTCATTCAGAGCAATTAAGTATCCATAAGACAGGAGGTTCTCATGATGATAAATATGCATTTTCTTGTGGTATGTGCCATCCTGGTTTGGTACGTGGACACTGACATTTACGGGAAACCTGTTTACTCCTTTATGAGAAGTCTGCTGCCGTGCACACTGACGTGTTCAAGGTCTTGCAAATTACACGACCTCTGACCCAAGAAAAGTACTGTAAGTAAATGCGTGAGATTCGAAATTCTAATAAGGTTAACTACAAAGAATGCAGTCTGGTAGTAGGTTACCAGTTTCACCCTGACGATGAAAGCAGAATTTCTCCCAAAAGTTGGTAAATTTCTACTAGATTACATGAGGCTCTATTACAGTCCAGAAGAGAGTATTTTTTTACTAGGTATATCGTATCCACCGCCAATTTCACTAACAGAGCGCCACGCCGGCTATACGAAAAAAAAAATACCTGCGACGGCTCACGTCTACCCAAGTGGGATGGTTTTCATTCGTGTCAGTTACTGTGCGCTCTGCAAAGATATCTGTGATCCGTCTGTGTAGATGCTACTGAACTGGATTATTTGGGCAATGTATCACGTGACTGTTGTGGTGCTTGGGACTTGTTGATACACATCAAGCAAGCTATGAATGAGACGTGAATTTTTTTATGTTTCACTGTGTACGTAAAATCGTAATTATTTACAGTAATTTGTGTTTTTGATGTTTAGTAATAATATGTGTGTATGTGTGGTTGACAAACAAGTTGCGCAACATTTCGGTGTGTTCTTACAGTTTGACGCGAACAAAATTTGGAAGGCGGTGTAGTGGTTAAACAAGCTGCCGAGAAGTTTCCTGATGTGAAATTAAATTGCATATAAGGTAATTACTCCTTTGTAGTTAGTGACGAATGTACGGAATTTATGGGACAGAAGTTAGTGGTATAACATTGTTTACTAATAAGGATTTATACAAACGTATTTGCCCTGAAAGAGATAAGTGACGATGCTACAGGACTGCGGACTCTAACCTAACTTAGATGCTATACACTTTTGTTATATTATGTGTCAGTAGGTTATGAAGTTCCGTACTACACTTTATTTATTGTAACGCGTTTGTCTTGTTATTACAGATGGTTAGGAGATACTATTTTAACTCAGTGCTGCCACTGATTGAATCAACCAGATGACCGAGCTACAGCATTTTCAGAAGTTACATAAACTTAAATCTCCACAGTGTTTGTTGCCGCCACCTCCAGCTGGTGAATATGGATTCCATTTTTCTTCGTAATACAGGCAATCCCCGACTTTCATACACAGTTTGTTCCTGAAAACGTGTACTAAAGTAGAAATGTACGAAAATTGAGCAGTAGATTTATATGTCATAACGTCGCTTCCGTTCCCAATGCTTAAAATGTACATTAAATTCCCTATTTATGGGCAACAAACAAAACAGTTCTAGCAACAATTATGGTATCTTCATTAATTCAACCAAGGGTAATTGTTAACATACATGTCATCACATGTGTCATTATTCTCCATAATTCTGATGGCTACATAAGAGATGGCCACCGAAACTCATAAGGCACTAGTAACCTTAACAACATTGCTTAAAACATTTTCATACATCTTCTTTTCAGTACAGTGGCTGCATTCTACATGCAAATAGTGTAGTGTTACCATCATGATGTAGCTCAACTTTCTTCCATCAGATTGCATTACCAGAGTAAGTGGCCAGGATAGCCAACAAAAAAGAACTCGAGGCCTCACCAAAATAAGCCAGTATGAAACTCAACCATCCACACTGACATCAAAGCTGTCATTTGGGTCACAAAATATAAAAAATACAAGTAAACTTTCCAGAGTTATGTCTTGCCTCAAATTTTGCTTATATCATGTACTTCTTCTGGCATTTTTTACATAGCTTGACAGCTCTAATGGGCCATGGCATCCTCATTTTCAAGGCTTGGTGACCGCACACAGGCATGTATTACACGGGGCTACTCTACACAGTAGTCACCAGCGAGTTCACTAGCAGCTTTTAAACTTTCAGGCGACTAAATCTGAGTGAGTGAAGTTGAAGTCAGTTCATCTTTACTCATTACTCACTGGCTTATACTATCGCACTTCTAAACTCGCTAATTCTAATTGAGCTGGCCAGTAAGTATTTTGTGATAAAACATTACAAATCTTTATTTCATCTCTGAGATGTTGAATGATGAACTGAAGCGATACTAATTGACTGCCCAGCCTTTTCATTCCTACATGTAATAGGCATGGCTAGTTTACTTGCTGCTCGCTCATTAGCTGGTGAGTAGCGTGTAAAATAACCTTATGTAATTTGTGCCTTAGACACACCACACCCAGTAGCACGCCTCTGGATAAGTGATCAGCCTGTGACAGAGAACTTAATCTGATAGCGTACAACACTCATAAGAGACAAACATGCATGCCCCTGGCAGGATTCAAACCTGCAATCCCAGAAAGTGAGCAACCGCAGACCCATGCATTAGACCATATGGCCACCGGGATGGGCCTTTTTGACATTTAGTAGACACAAAATACAGTTTGGGATTCAGTTTTTACATTGCCACTGTGTGATAGCTTGAAATGTTCGTTCATCAGCTGTGTGCAAAAATTTCAGTTCATCATACAAAAGCTGTTTGTATGCTGAGAATTTATAACATACAAAAATGCAGGTTGTACGAAAGTGGAATGTCTGGAAGTTGAGGACCACTTGTAATAACTTTTTTATTAACATCAGTAGGCCAAATATATATCACTATTTTTTATAAGTCAGACAAAATGCTATTGCAGTCTTGGTTGCCATTGATTTAAAAGCATAATATTTCGGACAGTTTGACAGGCCGTCTAGTATATAATACGTTAATGCTTAGAAACTTGCACTGTTTGTATGTTCATGCTACAAAATTACAATGTTAATATCAAAGCCTCTTATGTATAATTATTGACCAGTAGAATTCATGCACATGAAATACAACTGCATTGAAGATCACATGAACGTAACGTAACATTGTAAGGTGACTGAATGCTGTATGTTATAATGTGCTATAGGTAGTTATGTTATTAGGATTCTCTTGTCAGGCCTTGATGATAGTTTTATTTTATAAGTATTGACCTACTGCAGTATTCTGGGTTTTGACACTATAATGTAGCAGGTTAACACCAGTGTTCTGAAGGAAGATTCTGTCTGCATCTTTATGGTTGAAGGAAGTGGGTCCTAGTTGACACTGGCAGAAAGTTTAGATATTTATAACTATCATGCAGGGTTTGAAAGCAGTTGCCAAAGAACTAAGTATTCAGAAATCATTTTTCCAAGAATTCTCTTGATTATCAAAAAAGTTTTCTAGCATTCATATGAAAAACGGCTATCATATCTTCGTCTGTTGCTTTTGTTACTCTACTCAGCGGTTCAGAAAACTTTAAATTACAAGTGATTAGGGAGATATTGTGTTTTAAATATATAGAGCCTGGTCCAGGCCAGTAGGAACTGTGAAATGGAAGAGTTGAGAAACAATGCAGAATGGCCATTTTCAGTGTTACAAGAGTGGAATATATGAATAACATGTAGAGAGGGAAAATTGAATACATGGCTCTTTTTTCATGCTCAACAAAAGGGAAGTGAGAAGTCATATGACCTGTTTATGAGGCCACAGGTAAGGGAATGTTGCCTCAGAGTCCAAAACTATCCTGTCCTGGGAGAAAACATTTTGCTTGCTTCCTTCAGGGGTGGATGAGAAGCCTGCATGACCTGCTCAGGGAGAACCTGTCCTGGTTCCAGTATAATCAAACCACATCCTCATTGTAATCACTTCATTGTCAGCTTGGATGCAGTTCCTGCAGCCATAAGGACGGAGACAGCATGGTCTCTGAAACATGTGTTATCCTACAGCATCACATGGTGTCAAAACCCTGCCATGAAGACCTTAAAACTTACATGTTGGTGATGTACTTTGCAACATACATATTTACATGTGTTGTAGGAAGAATGCTGTGTGAACTTCATTATTCCTTTCTTCAGAGTTGCTTCCACAAGGATTACAAGATTTGACAGTTCTTATGTGTTACCTCCACATACTAGAACATGACTGCATTTTATTGTGTGTTATGATCACATTGGCATTTGAGTAATATAGAGATAGGTAACAACGTATTTAGTTCGGAAACCAAGAGAAGTTGTTGGGGTCTGTGTGTGTGAAGTAATCCATTTTCCATGCATGCATGTGTGTGTGTGTGTTTGCATGTACACCTGCACACACTGTCACACACATAGACACACCAAAGTCAAACATTAGCTTATACTCCTAATTTGAAGAAAATGTGAATTACTGCCAACATTGACACAAAGCTAATCTTGTTTTACAAGTAGGGTGAGTGATCTGTGTTGGCAGCAGTAAATGAATGTTTGTCATAACCTATGTTAATGACAAAGCTTGGTGTATTATAAACTAAAATGCCCACTGCTGACATAGAATAGAAATTTTTATTAATGAGAGGGAGGTAATAGAGAAGAACTGATTTGTCTGTCTGTTATTGGTTTTGGAAACTATGGGAGAGTGCTTTTAATGAGGTCTGTGGATGAACTTTTCACTTGTCAGACTTTATAGATGCAAGTTTTACAAACTCTGGCTTCTGAAACTGAAACATAGCCAGTATGAAGATGGGCATTGAAACAGGAACTTTGGGATTAATTATATTTTGCAAAAGTAATGTAAAGTTCATGTGCAAACCATAAAGGTATGTGGGGTGCAGTGGTATAGCATCACTTAATCTTGGCCCTTAGATAAAGGTGAATGGTCAGCATCACTTCCAGGCCATTTTACCCCTTGGCGAAGAGCCTGTGGTAACATTTGAATAGGAGGCTGATTGGGCTTCATTGCCAGTTGGGACTCCTCGTAGAAGAGAAAAATCTCCTGCTCTTGCCAGAAATCAGACTATAATTCCTTCATTGTTCAGCCCATAGCCTTGTCACAGTGTTATCCTGGCTTCACTTATGTTCTGAAACATATCTGCATTTGTCATTACATCCCACACCTATGATCGGCTACATTTCTTCCAACATTTGTTTTCAGTTATGTGTAGATTTCTTCTGTTTATGGTGGTAGTTCATCTTTTGATAAAACCACTGTAGTTACTGGCTTTTTGATTTGTATGGTTCTGAGTGCTTTAGTTACTAATATTGTCCAGTATGGTTGCTTCATTTCCCATCCTGATTCATAATTTGTAACTGTCACCCAGTGGTGTTGAAATACAAATGAATGAGATAAGCAGGGCATGTCTTGTACGTGACATAGGTTGAGAAATGCATATAAAATTTTAATTGCAAAAAAACCTAGGGAGGAGATCATTTGGGAGATCTAGGCATAGGTGGGAGAATCTTTACCCTCTGAGTTTTGGATGGCCTATCAGTTGGTGTCCATTAGTGTTGCATGTCATGCTGTCAGGCAGTCTATCAGCCATCATTTTTTATGGGCCTTAACTTCCTTCTTACCCCTGATATTTCAAGAGCAGTCACATTTGCTATATATTTAAGCATTTCTTTAGTTTGACAAGTTTTTGTTTTTTGACATAACCTGCCTATGCAGCATGGCAGTAAGAGGGTTAAGGAAAGAGTGTATGAGGACATGGCCTGGAATCAGCAGGACTCATATTGGGGTTCATTGATGGCTTCTTGTGACCCTTCAGGTCTCATGAAAATGGGGATTTCTTGGCTAGCTTTGTGGTTATTAGCTTCTTAAGGAGGTATTTTCTCCAAGGAGTGAGCCATTGTTATGTATCTTTCAAGAATTTTAAGTTCTTTCCTACCGGGCAACTCATACACCCAGCTGGACTGTACATTCTATCCAGATGCAGCAGCCCAGTGTACATACAGCCTGTTTGTTTTCAGTCATGTTACATGTTTGTTTGTAGCTATGGCCACATTTTGAGTCTTTTGTCTTCCCTATGTATGATCATCCTGTCATAAATTTACTAATCTGTGTGTCTGGCACATTGTTAATAACAAACAGAGAATTAAGAAGCAGTTTAATGATATGGCATGAAGAGCTGCATACAGTCATCTTGACATACATTTTTCCACACTCATGTCATTTGCCATCCAGACCCACTTTATTAACCCTCTAAAGATGCAACGTGTCTTTTTTATATGAGGACTCAAGTGTACTGCACAATAAACTCTCTCTACCTCGGTTATATGAAACAATTCTGTTAATGTTGTATGAGACAAAAGTCGCTGTTTGTTCTGAGATCCATACACAACACACAGACTCAATGTGAGCACCATGTAGAATTTTTGACTGTTAACATTGGTAAGTAAAGTAACTGCTAGGCTGAAGTGGTTAAGCCATGTCACACACACTTTTTTTTTTGGCTGGAAATTGTGATTGGAATGTGCAACCTCGGCACAGATGGGTGTAGAGTATAACTTAAAATTGTAGGAAAGTTGGGTATGAGTACAAGAATTTGATTGGTCTCTTTTATGGTAATTCATATATGTTTTGTTTTCATAAAGGTAGAAATTTATTGAACAGGTCAAGGGATACACTGTACCATAGGGAGGGTGAATTTGTTAATGTAATGAAAACACATTGGCTGTTTTTATGTTGTTAATCTGTGTTTATCATTTTGCAGATCACTTCCATAAATTTGGACCTCCAAGTTGTGAAAAATATATATATATTGTGTCCTAAGAAATTTATCAGTCCTGATACTACTTGGAGGCAGATCACAATGCAGGACATGGATGCAAGACATGGCATGTAAGTCATGTTCATGAGTGTAGAATTGTCCTTCCAACCAGTCGTGATATGTTGTTATTCAGTTCCAACACTTTCAATCAAAATTTAGATAGTAAGCAGTGTGTCTGTTGTTTCCCAAAGGTACATATCGTAACATTGGCTTTCAATATTCCTTTCCTTTTTATCTTGCATTTTGTACAGATTTATTACCAATGTTACTTGTGGGGTAATTGGAGAAAAATGTATACACTGCTTGGCATTTGATGTCACTAATAGTTACTGTATTAATTACTTCTTAAATGGGATACCTGATGTCAGTTTTTGTGCTTGGTAGCATTATTGACCTTTCTTTGTACAGCTTTTCTGTAAATGCCGTATATGACATCTAATGTGGGAGCATAGTGTATACAGTTTCAGTATTTTTTCCAGGCCCCAATCCTATGCATCTCTGCCTCTTGCATTATCACCCATTTTCAGCTGTTCCTGCCAGAAAGCTTTATAGAATATTTCACAGTGAAAGTAGTTGCAGACATCATAAATTTGACAGCTGAAAATAAAATTTTATGAAACTTCGGAGAGAAACCCAGATAAGATTAAAATACAGCGTGAACACAAAGAACAACTTGGAATTACCAGTTTATCACTGTAAGGATCCATAAGCACGCACATTTCTCATATACTGTAGTTATGCAATACCACTTCCAAGTTTCTGTATTGTTCCATGCTTCATATCCACAAAAAAATAGTTGATCATGTGCAACTGGCCTGCAGACCACAGAATTTAAATGGAATATATATATATATATATATAAAGCTTCTAATGAGATGCTATAAGTGTGCCTTGAATTTTAATTGCATATATAGTCAGTCAAATCTGTGTACAGCAGAAATGCAAGTACTGACATCTTTGCACACTGTAGTGACAAACATGTGTATGTCTAGTTGATGGTTGTCTTGATGTTCATCACTCGACAGTTCAGACAGTGGAGAAGTTGTTGTGCGCTAAATATTATGCCTGTGTGTTGTAGGATTTCTTTGTTGCAATAAAGGTAGTTAACCTTTACTGAATAGAGATCACTGCCCATAGACATTATTTAATATCTCAATATGTTGGTTATTCCAATGCTTTTCTCTTTTATAAAGAAACATATCAGTATTCAGATTTGATAAGGGGAGTGTAATATGGTGTAAGGATTTGGCACAGAAGATTCTGGAATGGTGTCATATTGGCTACCACTGATGATCCAAATCTGGGGCAATACTCCACCTCTAGTGGTAATTAGTTAATGATGTTTCAGAAGGGTATACTGCCTCCTTCATCAGGGTCAAATAATCCAAGAAGAATGGCACACTGAACAGAGTAGAGCAGAAGCTTGTTGACCTGTTCCTGGTATCAACCTTTATCAGGTCCCAACACCAGGAATAACTATGCTGGCATGAGGGTAATACCAAGATTTTACTCAGCATGGGTATTTTTCTTGGAGTGCTAGGCCCTGACAATGGAGGCGGTATGCTTCTCTGAAACATCAGTAACTTTTAGAGTAGTTGGCACAGCGTAAGGTGAAACCATTTTATGCTGCAGATTCCTAGCAGGCATTTCATTTTGAATAATCAGATTTTGGATTTAGAGAGTGTCTTAGTATTTTATCATTCTTCTACCAGATTGTGTTTCATTGGCACACTGTTTGGTGGCAGAAACATGTATTCACACTTCAATTAAAAATATGGTGATCAAGTAATATATTGTATTGTATTTTTTTATTCATCCTTCTGACCAAATTTTATAGGACACCAATATTTTCTGCATATATGCATTGGTTAATGTGAATCATCATGCCCACTAGCAGCAGTATGAGGAAAAATTGTTGATTGAGAAATATTATCTGACTAGTTCTGTGAATGTGGTGGTGAGCATATCATATTATCTGAAGGTGTGCAAAGTATTGGAGAGTGCTTAGTGTCTCTGTGCAGCCTCTGATGAGATGAAGTACTCAGAAATGGATCATCTACACAGGATGTTGATACACATTTATCTTTTCAATATCAAGTCATGTTGTAAGTGTTTCTCAGTTCAATACACAGCCAATACTGTTAAGTACAATAGTTTATTTTTTTCTCCAGTAAAGTTACAGCACATATTAGCTGACATGTTTCTGTTAAAATATCTCACAAAATTTCATTGAAATCAAGCAAAGCCTTCAGCAGTTGAAAAGTACGTCAGGCAGATATGATTGGTTTGAATGATGCCATCCTTTGTGTACATATAACTAATTTATTGTAATGTGCCGTCATTACACAACATATAAAACATTTGTAATTTTACAGCTGGTTAAACTCGGCTACATGTTTCGACCATTACCCAGCCATAATCAGGCCAACAAAGAAATAGTTTTAATTTCTTTGTTGGCCTGATGATGGCCGGGTAACGGCCGAAACGTGTAGCCGAGCTTAACCAGTTGTAAAATTACAACTGTTTTATATGTTGTGTAACGACGGCACATTACAATAAATTAGATATGATTGGGCACATTCTGCTACTGACAGATGACTGACTGATGAGCATTTAAATATGCAGATGTGTGTGGTGTACCCATTTTTATATACAGTGCCGAACAGTGTCTGTTCTCTATGTTAAAAATTTTTATCAGTCAGTAAAAGTTAATGTTTGATACCAAATTCTCATTTTGTACCGTGATAGTTCGTTCTGTAACTTATTTTTTATGTTGTGTTTGAAAATGTTAAACTGTAATTCACATAAAACCTTTTTTCTTAAGCACAAGGCAGTTGAAGTTATTAGCACTTTATTTAGGAATCTGTCATGACCCTTACAAATAAATGAATGTGTTCTTGGATCCTTATTGTAGGAAGCACTCTGGTTGTCCCAAGTTTCCCATTATCTCATAAGAACTAAAAGTTACTTCCAGCACGGTGTGCAATTTCTGTGACGCTCTAAAAGTGTTTGGAGATTTTTCCTATCCAAAGTATTGTGAGCATTGTCCATTACTAAATAGCTCTTCGTGATTGTATGTTGCTTTGCCCATGGCAGTAAAGGCTGAGCTACATTTTTTCTAAGGTAAATGTGTGTGCATACACAGAATTTGTATAAATTATGTCAGGAATTAGTATATGGACTTGTTTTGTAACACTACATTTGTTCGTGATTGATATTTTGGGCATTGATTGGTTGGCTGTGTGGACCATAATTGACTGCCTTTCATGGTTTGCATCTTGTGACCTGCATTTGAATCTTTAATTACACATGCTTTTTTTTTAAATCCAAACACCTTTTATTGTGTTCCAATCATTGGGCCAGCAGCTGGTATTCTTTCTTGTGGGTGTGATGAATTATATTGCATTTAAAACTGTGTTAGTTGGTTCTTCATACCAGTGGCACTAAGGGTAGCGTAATTAGGAAAGGTAACAGTAATTTGTAATTGTAACAGAATCTGCACTCTTTGTTGCAGGTTTTACATGTAATTGTTCTAGAGTGTATTTGTATTTATGTAGCATTTTACTGACCCACTTCTGGTTTTCCCTCTACATTTCTTAGGTCCCCTGGTGTTGTAGATGATTGAAATTATCCTGTATGATTTAACTTTGTGGTTTAGATTAGTAATGTGATTTTGTAAATTGTGGTTTAATGATATCAGGAGAATTAAGAGTGTGGAATGTTTATATGTCAGGAGAAGCATGAACTCATGTAGATAAGTATTTATGTTGGTACTGGTGCCAGAACACTTGTAGAAGTGTTATTCATTTGTTCATAGTGTGTTTTGTTATCTTATGCCAAATACATCACCTGTGACCAAAGGCTAAAAGGGCATAGTCTTCATACTAGAGATCTTTTTCCTGGTTTTCCTTCTTGACTTTTGTTGGTTGTTCTGCTTTTATTGTGTCCATATAGTAGCACTTTCATGTCATCATGGGCACATGAGACTGAATTACCCATGGTATGGAACTACAAGGAATTTGCATTTGTTTGAATTTCAGGATTTCAGTATTAAAGAAATTCCTGGTCATACCTTTTGTAATTTAGTCAATGTAAAATGTAGTTGCTGCTGCTGCTACTACTGCTATTATTATTACTATTCTACTACTATTACTGCTGCTGCCACTGCCGCTGTTGTTTTTGCTGCTGTACTATATATCCAAACTGATGTATGATTTCACACTTCCCAAAGACTTCAATATCTGGGATGTTTTGTTGTGTCCCATGGTGTTACTTAGTATGGAAAACCAAGAATTAGGCAGGGAAGTAAATTGTGATAGCCTGGACTGTCTTAAAGCAACCCAGCTCTGTGCTCAATATTAGGGTTTGTTATTAATAATTTAAACCTCATGGTTGTATTTCCACAATGAGCTCCATAGCTTAATACATATATAGTGTGGTCACATTTTATGCAAGCAGTGTGTTCCTGAAGTTCTCACACAATTCAGATCACACTTAATTTAAGAAAAATTGTTCCTGTAGGAATAAACGCAAAATAGGGAGGATGTGTTTCTGGAGCACAAAAATCTACAACCATTGTAGCAGATTGTTGCTTTTAAACACACTTTTTAAGCACAATATAAGTAAAAACAAAAGTTTGTTTCATTATCCATCTTATATCAGGTTTTATGCATTAAGTGAGAATTTGTTTATTTAATAATATTCATACCCTGCATTAATTGACAAATTATAATATAATTTTTTTTCCCCCCTGTGGCACTGCAGCCCAATGCGGGTCATGGCTTCCTTGTTCTTGAGGTTTCTATTTCACACACAATAACAAAAAACCACAGTCAGTAGGACTTCTCTGGATGAGTGATCAGCTCATTGCAGAGATACACACAACACTCACAGCAGACAAAACTCCATGCTCCTGGTGGGATTCATACCCACAATTTCAGCAGGTGAGCGGCTGCAGACCTATGCCTTAGACCATGGGGCCGCCGGGACCAGCAGCCATAGTATAATATCCAACAAAATGCCCTGTGTTTCAATACATAGGTTGTACATTTGAAACGTGGCAAGAGATATAATGTTTAAAATGTAAAACCTTTGTTTTGAAACACTGTGCATTTTGTTGGACAGGGAATTTAATTTATTAATATTTTTCATATCACACCATTTCATGTTCACATGTTCCAGATTTATGTAAAATGCAAATGCACTGTATAATTAGATATTGGTTGCTGTCAGAGACTTTATTAAATTCTGTAATATGTGACATGTGGATGCCAGTTAAAAACGTCACTGTGTCATAAGTATGTTCCATTATTTCACACCAGTAGAGATTTATAAGTTTTACGTTACTTTTCAGACTGAAGAACAAAACTGTTTTCAGGGAACTTGGTGCTCGTTCACAGTAAATAAGTGCAGGGAAAGGATGGCTTAGCCATCTGTATTAGTAACTGCAGGTAAAATTGAGAAGTACATATGGGTATATAGAGGCACTGCTTCATTCACTCCACCAGTAATGAGCATTCTTTTAGTTTAAAAATGGGTTGGTTATGAAATTTTTGTGAAGAGCACATGACAGGTCTGCTCTTAGTTGCAAAAACTGAAAATACCAGCCATAAAAATCATTCAGTAATTTAAATTCAGAATGAGGAATGTTATTCGCCTACTAGCCACGCTCATCTAACTGATGTATGGTGTTTCTATCAGTTTTGTAAAAATGAGCAACAGTACAGAAGTTTTTGTCACCCATTCAGTTTGTTGCCTCTTCCTTCAGTTTTAGTCCAAATACCACTTGAAGGGTCTGCCATTTACTTTGTTTAATCCAAGGTAGTTAAAGCGTTTATGAAAATGTCCATGCATGCACGTGTACAAAGGAAAAAATTCAAAATTGTGGAGTGTAAGGATGATAGTCCTAGTGTCATACAGAGAAAGACATTTGTTTTGAAAATAACAGACATTGTGTTTTTTTACATCAATAACTATAGTGCAAAATGCCACATGACACACACTAGTCTGCATGCAGCTGGCAGAAGTGATGGGTATGAGCACTTATTAGTGCTTCTTAGAAGTGTGACTTACACATCATACACTAGGGTCCACCAAATGAAGGAATTTTTAAAATTTTTTATATCAATAGTTTTTAACACACTGATGTTCATGCCCGACTCTCACTTCTTCCTTATACTGCCTGTGTGTATGAATAGTCACTGCTGCATGCAAGATTTCATTGTTAGAGGCTTGTGAATGGAGAGAAATGTTAAATATGGGCTTAACTATAAAGAAATATTGAAGGGAGAAAGGTTTTTCTTTAATTTAAAATTGTAAGTGGTTCTTGTGTCCATTATGTTAATGCCCACCATACCCCAGCTATGAAGATTTCTGTCTTCTGTGCATGTGACAGTAATCTTCATGGAAATACCTGTCAGTGAATATGTTGAAACTAAATTTTGTAGTGATTTTACATGAGGTTTCTGTTGTGAGTAAGTACCTTATTTTGGTAAAGGTTAAAATGTACAGGATTGTGTTTATATATATGTGTGTGTGTACATATATAGAAAGTGAAGTGTCCAGCCTCTGATGTGGCTGATTTATTGAAAACATCATTTTAGCAAAAATGTCCAACGTGAAAGAAACGTAATATTTTAAGTAAAATTCTGTCTTTATATCTCCCTAATTTTCTTTATGTGTTCTTTGCCTGAAATGTGTAAAATAAGCATATAATGGGAGAGTCATATATTTGTGTATCTGTACGTATTTTTCATCTGTGAAAGGTACTGCACAGATTGTAACATATGAGGGTAAGTCAGAAAATAAGTTTCTCTCTTTTATTCCTGTGAAAAAATTATAGCTAGCTGTTACGTTGTCATGTGTTGATACCTGATCCCACTGCTAGGCTTCAGGCATCTGCACCAACGCAGGTGATGCAGTGCTGGTGCAGTGTCAGTTGAAAAATAGCAATCCTACTGAATGAGTGGACTAGGGAAGAGGTGCGAGCTGTTGTCTAATTGTTTTGGGCACTAAACAGAGAACCCATGAATATTGACAGATTGTGGCCGTGTGTGGTGCAGATGTGATGTCCTTCCAACAAGTGTGGAAATAGTGCCATGACTTTGCACATGGTTGGGTCAGTGTCGGTTAAGGATGGGACTGGCAATCTTTCAACATCAGACATGTTCATCAAATCAACAAAATGGTGTTGGTGGACTGGCTGTGGGCAATAAGAATTCAATTCTCTGCAGAGGCATCTGATTTTCTGTTTGTCACTTCATATATACCCACTTTAGTTTACACCCAGCCTCCTATCCAGTGAGTAGCAGGAACTCTTTTCCCAAGGATAAAGTGGCCAGAGAATGAAACAGCCCCTCACACAGAATATCCACCTTCCTTGTCTCCATAAAAAATTATTTTCATCACTTGAAAACACTGAGAATATGTAGTGTCCGTGTATGTGTAGCGAAGTGACCATTGGAACAACTTGTTGTTCTGTCAGGACCATTGTTAATGAACACCACTGTGATATTCAGCTGGATTAGTTGAAAAATATGGCACTGACCTAGTCATCAGATCCCACTCAATAATCCCAGCATCCTGCCCAAGAAGCCCACACACAGCAGCAGGATCGAAGGGGAAGTGGAAGAACTCACAGAACAGGTTGTGGACGCTACTCATCCATTCTCTGAAACATTGGAAGGAGGTTCTCTCCAAGGAAAAAGAGTCACTTCTGTTGAAATGGCACTTTACCTAGGCCCTCAAAAAAGAGGCTGTTTTCTCACAACTCTGTGTTCTGCTATGACTTCCCTGTTGCAAGTAAAGTGCCCCTTCGCATGTCATGTGAATGGAGGTGAGTGGTCAGTTTCAAGCTCTGAGTTCTTTGCCCCTGGGAAAAGAGGCCATTACCATTGAGTAGGAACCTGGCTGGGCCCCAGAGCTGGTCTGCACACGTTGGAGAACAATCCTGTCTTACTTATGCCAGCTGTCTAGCCTACAGCTTTTTCTCTGTACTGACTGTTTTAGCCTGGCTTGTGGAACTTAATGAGTCTTTCCCTCTCTCCCCATTTTCTGTCCACATTGGCTCTGAAAGTGATTGTTTGCTCATAGTTCTGGTTTCCTCTTGTGATGTGTATTCAAGGTCTTTAAAAGGGCTGTCACCCCATTTCTTGCCTATGGTAGCTCTGAAGAGGGCCTTCCCTTTTCCCACTGTTCCTGTAAGCCCCAACTGAGCTTCGTCTATTCTCCTTACATTGGTTGAGTGGGTACCTTTCATGCAAACTTTGTAGCGTAACATTGATTGTATTCTTACCCCCATCACACTTTAGTCCTGAAGATGGAGGCACCGTGTTCCCCTGCAGTTTTGGCAGTAGACAGTGTCACAGCACAGAAGACCATAATGTGAACTGCCCCTCAATTTTGTCTCCATAGTTTTAATATGTCTCAATGGTACAAATTTACCCTCTCTATTAGATTTTCAGTTAGATTTCTGAAACAGGAAGTGCTAATAGTGGAGGTTGGTGAAGTTTATGGCTCTGAAGGTGGTGAATGTGAAGAATACAGTCATACATGATAACGTAGTCTGAGAATGGAGGTAGGGAGCTTTTCTTGAACATCCATAAATTTCTGTCAGTTTGCATGATTTCACATACCAGAAGAATGTATATCTCAGTATGTGTGGGTATGGTGTGCTCTGTGTGTGTGTGCCGTAATGAATTTTGAATGAACTTGCTCAACTTTATGAAGGTTGTTGCTGATATTTTTATCTGGAGTAGAGAAAAATGAGAAGTTTATACCAGTTGTAGGTACTTGCTGTTTGATGTTAATTGCTTGCTCACAGAATCAGGTACATTTGGAGATGATAAATGTGTCTCTAAAACTAGTATCAAATACCTTTTATATCTGGGAAAAGCAGTATTTAGTGATGTGAAGTTGAAAAATAAGAAACAGCCTTTACTAGACATAGTACTGACCATTCTGCTTGTTACAGTACTGAAGGCAGAATGCTATCAGCGACAGAAGTTGGAAATATAAAGAGTGTGTTTAATTCAAATTTCACATTGATGTCTTGATAAGCATCACCATGAAGAAATTTTACCCCAGAAACTATTAAAATCACAAAACGTCATAAATATTTCCGGCATACTGATCCCCATTGTCTTTCACCTGAAGATAAACGATGGTAGACGTAAAGCATGGTTATTGTGTTGACACTGAACATTAGTATTGTGGTGTGCATTCCTGGCTTGTATTTAGCAGGAACCAAGAACTTGCCATTTTTATGTTTCAGTTTACTTTCCGTAGTCATACTAGTCATATACCTGGATGGTAACTGGGATAGGCATTTACTTTTAGATCCCATATCCTTGCTAATTCATCATTTGTATTCATCTCTGCATTTTTTATTTGATGCTGTAAACAGTGCTGGTCATTTATAGTTTAATGCAATAGTCTGAGAAACCAACAAGAATTGTAATTGTGTTTAAAATATGGGCTTAAAAGTGAAGGCACCCATTTGACATTTGTTTATTGCAATGAAATTACAATATGTAGCTACTTGACAAGTTCACATTTTGTTTCAGAAGCTGGGGTGGCCAGCTGCTGCAGCACAGTGGATAAGGAATTTGATCCCCCTGTGGAGATGATGGTGAATGATTTTGATGATGAAAGAACATTGGATGAAGAAGAAGCATTGGAAGGATCAGAAGACCCTCAAATTGAACTGTCAAATCTGCAAAGAGAAGGTGATATGCCATTAGAGGAATTGTTGGCCATGTATGGATACGGAGACCCTTCAGCTGAGAATTTACAGTCCAGTAGTTCAGAGATGTCAAACCAAGAAATGGCACTAGAGAATGATGACATTGGTCGGGACATGTTGGATGAGGAATGTGATGAGAAAAGTGGTCAAACTGATTTGCAACAGTTGTATATCAACATGCCTGAGAAGGAGGCTGAAGAGAATGCTGGCACATCAAGGCTGCTGAGACTATCACGGCCACAGAGCGAGGAGGAAGAGGAGGATTACGACTACAGTCCAGATGAAGAGGAGTGGCGAAAAACAATCATGGTAGGGAGTGATTATCAGGCAGGAATTCCTGAAGGGCTTTGTAAATATGATGATGCTCTACCTTATGAAAATGAAGATAAGTTGTTGTGGAACCCAGTATCTTTGTCAGAAAAGGATGTGGAGGACTTTCTTGTGAAAGCGCAGGAGCCCCTTGTGAACAATGCACAAGGAGTGAGTGCTATACCTACCGGGACTCACACCAGAGATGATGAACAGGCTCTCTACCTGTTGCTTCAGTGTGGTTATAATGTTGAAGAAGCATTGAGAAGGCGACGTATGAATGTTGTGCCACCAACTGACACCATGAGCCTGTGGTCTGAGGAAGAATGCAGAAATTTTGAAAATGGCCTCCGCAGTTATGGCAAAGATTTTCATCTTATCCAACAAAACAAGGTGAGAACGCGATCTGTGGGAGAGTTGGTTCAGTTCTATTACTTGTGGAAGAAAACTGAGAGACATGACATATTTGCCAACAAGGCAAGATTAGAAAAAAAGAAGTACACTCTACATCCGGGGATCACAGATTATATGGATAGGTTTCTTGAGGAGCAAGAGAGTGGGGCTATTACTCACAGAGATAGGAGTTCTTCTCCAAATATCCATTGCCTTATTTATGGGGATCCAAAACGTCACAGAGTGCCAGACAATGCCACAGTAGAAACAGGGAATCACCCAGCATCTATGCCATATACTGGAGACCCACTCAGTGATTTGGCGAACCATCTTGATAAAGAAAGTTTAGAGTCTCTAGTGAACTTAGCAGCAACTGCAGCAGGAGGAATGGAGAGTGGAAATGTGGAACCGAGGGGTGACTCTCAGGATGGCAGCTCACCATCGGGTGCTGCTGCTGCTGCTATCACGCAGTCGGGTACTACTACCTTAAACAGCGTGGAGATGGCATTTGCTAGCACAACTGTCTCTGCCCCCACTATGCTTACATCAACAGAAACCTCATCCCATGCCACAGAGTCTGTTGCACAGTGACAGAAGCAGTGTCCCATAATGCAATAATGTGTGTGTGTTTGTGTGTGGTATGCAACGAGAATTTCGGTTCCTTATTCATTTTGCCTCTGGAACTTGGTGCATGCATACTGCTCTCATTATTATTAATGAAGTTTGGTATAAATGGGTGACTACATAAATGTGTTTAATTTTTTAAGCCATATCATACAGGAGGTTATTGGTAATAAATATGGGTTCGAGAGATTAGTTGCTATCGTTTGATTTCCTTATAAGACATGAGAGTGTTTCTTGATGAAGTATTCAGAGTTATAGACAGTGGTTGCACATGCAAACAGCTCTTATAAAGCTGGTTTTTAACTGAGTGCAGTGGCTTTCCATGATGATAAGTTTTAAACAGAGAGGTGCGGAATTCATGGACTAACGTATCATATCACAGAAGATATACAGCAGAATGTATGTCACTTTGATAAAGCAGTATTTTTATTTAAATGAAATCTACTACAATCAGAAGCAATTACATGTGTAATAGTGCATGGAAAATATTTTATAATAATATTTTTAAGTCAAAGAGTTTACAAAATATTTGTATGACAGGCAACATCAGTTCTTAGACTGTTGCTTAATTTTCTTGCTCATCAGTTTGTTTATGTACCACAGCTTTTGCAGTAGACATTGGTTTTTTTGATAGACACTGACATTCAGAAATTTTACAGAAGAAACCATTAAAAATCATGGTGCTTGGTCAAGATAAATATTTTCATGTATCCATTATATAAACGTCCAAATACGCTACCACATAATTTTGTTATAATTATCTTTGCCTGATGTGTTTTGTTCCTGTGACTATTATCAAGGACACATTGTGATGAATAAACTTAGTTTTGAGGTTTGCATTTTAAAATAATGTCTAAACTTTCACGCAGTTATGTATGGTACTGCCTACAACATCAAAATTTGTTAAAAACTCATCTTGCTAACAGTTGCAGTTAGAAATCAATATAATATTATATGTATATGTCTTCTGGAAACTATGTATTACAGATATGCATCACTTAATGACGGGATATGTTCTGAGAAATGCATTGTTAGGCGGTTTCGTCATGTGAACATGTGCTTACACAAACCTAGATAGTATAGCCTACTACACACCTATGCTATATGGTATAGCCTATTGCTCATAGGCTACAGACCTGTATAGCAGGTTACTGTACTGAATATTGTAGGCAATTGTAACATGATGGTATTATAATATAATATATTATATATATAATAATATTATAATCTTACGGGACCACTGTCATATGTGCATTCCCTCATTGACCGAAACATCGTCATGCGGTGCATACCTGTGCTTCCATTTGTGCTTTGTATGTATTGATTTATGCTGATGATTTCTTGTGTAACAACAGAATGATTTTCTAACACTTGACATAGCATTCTGTGTGTTTATGTATTTGTGTTGCTGTTAGGCACATTTGAAAACTTAGAAAAATTGACTATTAGCTTTGTTGTGCCTGTTTTTCCGTCTGTCCACACAGAACAGCTGGGCTTCCACTGGACAGATTTACATGAAATTTGATATTTGAGTATTTTTCAAAAGTTTGTTAATAAAATTAAAGTTTGATTAGAATCTGACGTGAATAATATGTACTTGTCAGGGTCGTTAAATGAATTACCTCTGTCCATCTCCCTCTCTTGCTGCAGCTAGATAATCCATGTGTTACAGCTGCATTTGGTGGGTGTGTGTGAAATCAGGATTGAGACTGCATTGAGGTATGCTGTATTGCCTTGTACTTTTTTTTGTTGTTTGGAGTGTAAAGTATTGATTGCTTCACAGCATAACAGGCATATGTGGGTGCAGTCCTGATACTGCCCGCCCACATTTGTCAGTTGTGGTCATTTAAAAATCTGTAACTGCTTTTGATAGAACATTCTTGATGCATCAGACTGCCCTTCTTTTTTCGATTTTGGGTCATGAACTGTAATATCAAAACCTCTGCTGTAAAGGAAGGAGCTATCTAGGTATGGCATTAAATGCCTGTTTCTGTCCCATATAATTCACACGCCATTGCCTCCATTATTTTTGCAAGATGTAACTTTGAAATGAGACAGGCTATTACACATATGGGCTTTCATTAAATATGTATAAATATGGTGAGAGAAGTAGCAGGAAATATGGACATTGTAGGATTGGAACCTTTTGTGATGAACAAACATACAGAATTCTTCCCAGGCTATCACTGACATCATTGGTGGACTAAAAACCAACATTTTGGAGACCTGCTCTGTTCCTATCATCAGGGATGATTTCAACTTCGAGGATGGATACAGCAGGAGTCCATAATGTTGGTGTTAATGCATAATTGGCACAGCTGATACTGTGAGAAGGCTTCAAGAACACAGACTTAATACAACATTATGAAGAACTCGCACTGATTTTTCTTAGTTAAATTCAGTTGTGTTCACATATGATTTGAAGCTGTCTGTCAACCAGTTGCATTACAGTCCTCTCTGTCATTCACATCATTGTAGAGTAAAACTCTATTTTGGAAGTCACCATTGTCTCTGTAATGAGGGACATACTCCACACATACGCACACGTCATGTCCTTGTTTGAACACCGGAGTTACATTCCTGAAAATCATAATGTAGAACAAAACAAAATTAGACTGAATCATTTATTTTATATGACCATTAATTACAGTGCTTGAGAGTCTGGCTGTCGAAGATTCTACCATCAAAAATAATATGAATCTGGGCAGGCAGGCAGTGTTCATCGCATCTATGGTCACTAAACTCTGGCATTGTTAAAGCAAAACATTGTTGTCTGGGCAGTGTTTCATGAGGACAGCCAATATGTATTTGTTTATTGCCTGTATTTGATAGTTGCTCCACATTTATTCCTGTTAAGGTTAATATCTGAAATGTAGCTTTACTGTACACTGATGCTACTGATTGAGAAGATTGTATAACAGTTATATCTACCTTGCTATATGAACTGGTTTCAGAGTTTCATGTATGAAAATTCTTTGTATGTATTCACTGTAGAATGTTTTAGTTACTGTTTAATGTGTTTGGTTACTTCAGTTGTCAGCATGAAAGATTTGGAACTACTGCATATGGATGGAATTTATTCTGTAATGAAAGCTGTTTTGAACAGTACTGAAATTTGGTTGTCTGAAACTGCAGCCTTTTAATTACATGAATTTTTTGATAAACTAAATCCAAAGAGTAGGTCATGCTGTATTTTTGTAAGCAATATTACAGAACACAGAAATAGGTTAGGACCATACATAAATATGCACTGATTTGAAAGTTACTGTTGTGGTACATTATATGCTACTTTTTCACATTGACTCCAGTTTGAATGAATAGCTTGTAAGATATGAATGCTGGTGGAATTCATATGTTAGATGTTTTTGCATTACATTTTGTAAACTCTTTGATGAAACAATTGTCCTATATGTATATAGTAGTTATTGGAATATTCATCAGCTTGATAAGTATGAAGTTACATGTAAGTTGTCAGATGTGAGGAGTTTTAGGGAGCTGTCCAAAGGGAAGTATGTTTTATTGAATCACATTTGTAAAATAAGGGAGAAAGTTATTAGGTTTAACATTCGTGAAATTTGTCCAGTTGAGAGGTTTATTTTTTTTAATATAGAAAAGAGTGACCCAAGCGGATTAGAATTTTAGTAGAGGTTGTAGAGTGTAAGGAGAACGATTTTTATATACTGAATGGCAGTGAGTCAGTTTATATGTCTCCATTTGTAATGTATTATCTTGCTCTATTATATTTTATATTTTGTAAAGTGCTTTGTAGTGATTATATTTAAATGTTAAATGGTCATGATGGACTTAAGATTTTAAAATACCAGAGTAGTGCATAGAGAAGTGGAGTGTATATTACATGAATTATGTTTTGTTTCCTTAAGTGTCTAACACATTTAATTTTGTGGTGGGTGATTTTTTCAACATTGTTCACTGTCTGGGTTGTAACATTCATCCAGATTATATAGCACCACATGCCAGAAACACTTTTAAATCAAAATAGATGAACAAAATTAGGGGTGGGTGTGCTGTATCAAATTAATCAAGATCAATCTGTTATTCTTGTGTACAGTGAGTCACATACTCAAGATATAAGGAACTGCATTGAAAAGTGTGTTTTTAAATACACCCAACAGTAGCCATAAAATCTCCTAGAAGAGGTAAGTAGCAGAAATTAAATAGTAAACATTGGCAGGGTATAAAAAGCTGTGAAACAGATGAGACATTTCTGCTGGCGGGATCATTGGGCACATCTGAATCTCATTTTATATCCATATTTACCAAAATGCAAGATGACTAATCTAAGATAAACCCTCAAAAATAAAATGTCTGCCAAAAAAAAATATTTCATCCTATCATGTGCTTAGTACACACAGTATGTCAGGTTCTGAATGAGTATTACTGTCTCCATCTTCCAAGTTGGTGCCTTTTCTGCCTCACTCACATAGTATTACATTTATATTTCTTGTTTCATAAACATACTTTCCAGTACTACCCTTGGACTAGATCTGTTCTTGGATACGTATCTTAATTTCAAGGTTCTATGGTGCCCAGTGGTTGAGAATAACTCATTCTCAGTGGTCCACCAGGATAGGTGCTTCTTTGCCTGAAAACGGAAACAGAGCTGGCTTCCAAAAAAGAAGAGTCAGTTAACTTCTGTCGTGACCTGTTCTGTCATTTGGAATTCTTGACTCTAAGATTGTATGGATAGGTTGTGCCAAAGCATTAGTAAGGAATTACCACACTATGTTGTGTAATATCTTAGAAGAGTGCAGATCTTACAAGAAAATTGGGTGATGCAGGCCTTGGTTTGTCTCTTCCTTGTCCATTTCAGAGTGATCTGGTTTTGTGCTTCATGCATGTATTTAAGATTACTTCATATATTTAAGCGCCAAATTTAAAGGAAAAACCTCGTCTTGCATTTGAGTAAATAATGTATCAAGATTCTGGATGTATGTTTTGCCATAGTTTTCTTCAGTATGCATAGGTTTCAATCTTCAGAACTCACTACTTCTGGATAGAATGAACATCTTAATAAAAGCCATCCTAATACAAGGATATGATATGAAATGTGCTTACACATGCCTTTGTATCGGACCTATCCACATAGTACCAGTTACTGTTGTCAGTAATTCATGATTGTTTAATACTGAATTTTATGCTTCTTGGTTGTCCGTAATTTATAACCATTTGTGAGCAGATAATATCCCTTAGATTGTGCTATCTGGTGTATGTAAAGTTTACTGCTATTATTAGACCATTTGTAGGATATCTATTACAATTTGGTAAGTTAGGTAACAAAAAATTGATAATCTTAAAATTGAAGTTTACTCATCATGTTTTACTTTGCAGGAATGTTTAATACTTAAAACACTACTGTACAGTAGTTCCCAAAAATGGCCTTTGTTTCAGAGTCAATATCCATTACTAACGAAAGCAGAGCCTATCATGAAATATTTTATAATCACATTTATACTTCACACAATACCTGAATTCCTTTTTTATCAGTACCAGGAGATTTTTTTCCTGATCACTTTTAAGCCAGTGGAAATTGATCTAGTTGCAGAAGTCCCAACATTCTGTTACAAAATTATGTAAACCCTGTTCTTACTACTGGGGCACATCAGTATGGCATGTGTTGTGTTCGTGTTTGTTGAAGTCTGCAATGTGATAAACTGTTTTATATTTGTGGTCGTGGTTCCTTTCCTAAAAAGTGAAGAGGCTCATTTTGATGTAATTGAGTTCTGAAACGTGTTAATGAAAACGATGCTACATAAACAAATGGTGCTTTCTCTATCAGAAGTTAGTTCAGAATATATAAAAAAGTGTTGCATTTGCTGTGATGTTGGTACGGCTACTTCCTATATGAACAGATATGTTGGGTGAAGTAAAGCTGTGTTGCTGTCCATAGTTAATCGGCACCCTGTGAAGGTGTATGAGGTAAAAGTGTACTTTCATGTGTTCATAACCTCAGCAGTAAGTGAAATTGTTGGATTCATTCCCCAGCCATTTTACAACAAACAAGGAAAAAGACCTCCATACCCATTCATTTAGCAGACTCTGTGGACCCCATAGCCATTCTGGACACTTTGGAGAACAGAAACATCTTGCTGCTGATGATCATTTGGAGCTTGGATGGAGAACAGGAAAATCTTCCTGCTTCTGGTCATGTGGAGCTCATATGAAGAACAGGAAAATCTTACTGCTGCTGGCCATGTGAAGCTCATCTTAAGCTGTTGGCATACTCTGCCAGTCATGCTCACTCTTGCTGTGAGAGAATCAGTCTTACTGGTGCATAAGGAGGTATTTTCCACAAGTAGAAGTTGCTGGTTCTCACATGGTTCTTAGGGCAGTTGATACATTAGACTGCATTTGCATTTGACATCGTTAGTTGCCAATAAAATCTTGTTTATGTGACGTAGAAACACCTGAAACACTTTATATTCAGAGTGGGGCATGGTATGGTACCTATTTTAAAAATTAGATAACTTGCTTATACTTGTTCATAATTTCAAACGCCACCCACTGTTTTTTTTTCTTTTTAATATCATTTTTATTTATGGGGGGGGCCGGTTTTTTTACTATTTTTAAAAATATTAAAATTTTTTTTATTTTTTTTATAATTTCCCCCCCCCCCCCCCTTTTCTTTTTTACTGTAACTAAATTCTTGCATATTTGGATTTGATTCTTTTGTTCAAGAAATTAGCTTGCACAAAAATCATGTCTGCAAGGTGCCCTCCATTTTTCTCAAGTCAGCATGAAAATTCTCTTTCACCTTCTGGTCATTCATGGAGGTTTGTTGAGTTGTTTTCATCGCAGTAGTGGTAATTCTGCTTTTACAAACCCACTCAGTTAAAACTGACCTCATGCAATGTAAGTAACATGTCTACTAACAGAGGTTCTTGCTGTGTCAAGTCCTGACAGAACCATAGATGGTTCGCTTGTTCCTGCTAACTCATTTACTTCATGATTTGCATTTTGTTTGATGAAAAGACAGGTCAAGATGAAGAATCTAGTGTAGACTTTGACTTGAAAGGTTCGGTGATGCATGTCTCCTGGCAGAACGAGGTGGACTTCACTGAATGTAGCTCTAACCCCTTCCGCATTTTCTGGTTTGTGCAAAGTTCTCATAGGCCTAGTTTCTTTAAGTCCTGCACCAATGACACCACATATTCACCCATGCAAGGGTTTTTCGTGTTGGAGTTGGTCCTGTGGCACAATCATTACCAAACTCATGTTCAAATGCTTGTTGAATGTCTATGATGGAGTTATTTCTTACAAAACACTACTGCAAATGTGTGCTGCTCTACAGACCAGTCTGCCAAATGTTACTTTTCCATTGTTACTGATAAAAAAAATCTCTGTTGTACGTAGATACACAATAATACCAACTTTTAAATGGGCGATCTCCTGTGCCTCACCCTGTATTAAATACGCCTGCTTAAGAGAATGGACTTAGTCCAACATAACTGCAGTGTTAAAGTTTGTTGTCATTTGTAATAATATGAAATCTGGCAGCAAATGTTTGTGTATAGCCATGGCATAACTTATTACAGGACTTTGTTCTTGAAGCAGATAACAAGAATCTTAATATAAATGCTCATTGTTGTTGTATTTGATGATTATGACATATTAAACTATTAAACAAAACTTAACCCTTTACCACTTACGTGTACTGCATTGTACCGTGATCACACAAGTTTATTTTGGAGTGAATGCCCTTTCTTGTACTCTCTTTTTAATGTATAGAACATCAGGGGATATTTAATTTTACTATGTTCATTTAAGTTTGGCATGCAGTGGTGCTTAACAGTGAGTCATGCTAGTCAAAGGAAGTGGTCATATCAACATTTCATTAATCCGTATTTGAAATATTATGTTTAATTTTTGAACATTTCAGCAAATATTTGTTAGCATTTTCCACATGTTGAAAACTGACATAAAAAGAGTTAAAATGCTCTTCCTCTATCAACTTGTATTAAATTCTAAACACATTTTGCCTGGTCTGGTCTTGTGTTAATTAATGTATTACTAACACTCTGGATTCTTTTTAAGTTTGATTCATTTATTAAATATTATTTGTTTATAGCGCAGTTTGCCAGGGGAAATACATTGTGTATAGTGAATTAAAATGGATGTGGATTTTGTTAACACTATCTCTGTATATCACTACAGAGCAGTTTAATATAAACAAAGCTTGTACAATGTACATTATTTCACAAAGTGGTGAAGTGTTCATACTTGAAGCCCACTTTAGTATTAGACAATCATTGTTTCAAACAGAACACATTTACTGTGAAGGAAATGTAAATAACATCAATTATGTGTTTTTTATATTCTGACTGTATTCAGATTTAATCTAAAGTTGTAGTTTGGAATTGCAAAGTTCATGTCCAGTTGTGTGGTTTAAGCTTTTCATTGGAGATTTTATATAATTAAAGTAAAGATAACCCTTTGCTTGTTACATTTCAAATGCTGTTGTGCATTGTATTCAGCCCAGTATTGAGAGGTATGTAAATTTGAAGTGGGCCTTTCCCTGTGTTTGAAGGGGCAGGACTGTCTTCTTTTATTACATTCTCCTACATTGGGAGGAGTCTTTTCTGTAAGTAAAATATAATGAAAAGACATTAGAGAGTGAAAGCAGATACAACATATAATCACAGTCTTTAAATATCTGTAATGATAATGTAAGTTATTGAAGTCATTATTTTTTAATTTTTCAAATACTTAGAATCATGGCATTTAAGGGAGTCACCTGTATTGAAGAGCCATATGGAGAAAGGACACTTGGAAAGACTTAAAGTTGATGCTGGGGTACAGGGGAATTATCAGATGGACTGAATTGAATTGGGATACATGCCATCCAAGAATGGTGATGTGACACTAGAAAGCATTTGGATTCTAAAATAGAAGGTAGTTAGTACTCATGTAATGAATACTGCTTTTTATTATGTGTCTAGCTGATCTAGTCTCTGTGCCATATTCCTGTTAAAGTAACACATGAGAACACTTGACTAAGCTTAGAAGAATAATGTGTCCTGAGATGTGGTACTGTGTGATCTCCTGCCCTGATAGTAAGGCAAAATAGTGATCTGAAACTTTGCCAGATTTCTACCAAACCACATGGTAACTTATGCAAGAAGACAGTATTCTTCATAGACATTGGTGCGGGACCTTTATCTCACAACAAAGCCTGTCTTTAGTGCTGCATAGCTGATTGTCCTGCCCACCATCCTTCTGCTGATGTTTGTAAGCTATGGTATCAGCCAAGTGACATCACTGTTCATTTTTAATAGTTTCATGTGGGGACTAGTTTGGCTGTTTATATATTTGGGTTAGATGAAGTACTTGTAATTTTGGGAAATAGGCAGTTTATGTATATGGAAAACTTGCCCTCTGCAGGTTTTCTGTTAAAGTGCATTTTACCTTCGGTTACTGTTTGCTGGGACAAGAACCAAAAACATGTGGCATATGTAAGATATAAAATTATAAATTTATCATGTAACGAAATGTACCATTTTTTTAATCATAGCTGAAGATTAATTTTGTCCTTTCGCATTACTAAATGCAGGTCAAAATGTTTCTTGTGGTGATGGTATGGCCATGGTCTTTGGTAGCAGCTTACCCAACTGACCTGCCATAATGTCGTAAAATATTGCTTATATTCTGTAGATGAGGTGCTAGACTGCAAGAGTTTAATTAACTCAACAGCAATTTTCCGCAGCGATCATTTACATTAAAGTTTGAGTGTTGATGTAAGTATGAATGGATAACCAGGTTCATTATTTCAGAATTTACATAGGTTTTGGACATCAGAAAGTCTCTCAGTTCAGGTTGTTAATTCTTTCTTCATTTGTCGTCATTTCCCACATCTGTAGGTGATTGATGATGTGAACTTTAATTTGATTATAACAAATCCAAATGGGTCTACTTTTTTCTGTGAGTCAGGATTGATTACAGATTGATTGATTATTCATACATTGTCTTCAGAAAAGGATACAAACTTTTGTTCTATAAAATGACGTTACAAGCTGTGTCAGAAACATGGTAATGCAATCCACTTTTTCAAATGCAACCTTCAAACATCAAGAAATAACTTTATATAGTACATGCTGACTTTCTAGCGCTTTTAATTTTCTTAAATGTAATAATCATTACTCTTGTATGATGTTTTGATTTATTTAGCAAACAAACAAGGAGAACTTGCAAAGATATTTGAACCCTCTGAAGCCTGGTGGTTATTGTAAATACCACTAGGTGGAACACTAAAAACTGGATTTTACCCACAGAGTGTATTTATGTGTTCCATGTGATTCTTGAGAATAAATGTTCATTCCCCATACAGCATTCACCAGTTGGTCTTTGTAGCCGCAGCACATTTTGTTTTCCATGAGATACAAACTGAACCTTTATTGTATACTGTTACTTTTCTATCGATTGCTCCTTGACTTCTATAATAGCATGGCTTTGTAAGGTTCTCAGGTTTCACTTGTTTGTCCTAGTGAGAGTACATGTAGATGATGATCAGAATCATTGGTGGCATGACACTTGGGATGGGAACTCCAGAGTACATGGAGGAAAACCTGTCTCAGTGCCACTTGGTTCATCACAGATTTCAAATGGACTGGCCCAGCATTAAACCTGGGCCTCAATGATAGGAGACAAAAATTAGTCTACTTTGTGTACAGGTGTTCAGTGTGTGCCAAATAGAGAACATCATTCTTCTATTCGGAAGACCAGATGGTGAAACTGGTAAAGGGCAACAGTCGCATTATTGTGAGGAACCATGCAGAACACACAAATACAATCTAGGCAAAGTGCACAGTTTCCATATACAATGTACTATGTATGTGCATTTTTTTAAATAAGTCTTATTATTTGAGGGAGTTTTGCTTGAGTTAGAAATGTTGAGAGAGAACAAACAGTTGTATTACTGATGTATGTGTACTGTTTTGTCATTGCAGGTGTATCTCCTGCCAGCCATTGTAATGTATACTTGATGTTCATACATTTGACTGTGATGTGTCTGCCCAAAGCACACATAATCTTGCACAACATTGCTCTTGATGGTTTTTAAAGAATCCCTACCATTCAGAAATATTGTGTAAGAGAACAGTATTAAGCAGAGATTTATACATTTTAATGTGTAACTTGGTAATGAATTAAGTGGATTATATGAAGCACATTGAAATCCCAAAGGTACATTTGTGTTGTGGGCAGGTGATGATGCACAGAATATTTTTCATAAACTTGCTGTTTCCTGTGACAAAAGGGCTTACAGATGCCACACAGGATGTTTTGGTTTGACAGTTGTTAGATACATGAATGGAATAGAACTTGGGACATGTAGGCATACTCGTATATGGGAGAGTATTACAGTTGATTCAAATGTGGACTAGATTCATGTGATTCTGATAACTTCAGTGGAAGGCACTTATGAACATTCCTAATCTTTTGATTCTGCAGATGGTGGTGTATTTCATTTATCACCTGAATGCCTATGAATCAGTTGCATAGCTTGGGGGGGGGGGGGGGGGGGGGGGGGGAGAAAGCAACCCCCAAGGTAACAGTAAAGGGGGGGAAAAAAAGGGGTTTTAAAAAATGGGAAAAAAAAT
>Ga0131853_10002441_pt1 | contig 33144 bp, 30 predicted proteins | sample TergutLab28metaG_FD_92764 | JGI IMG/M metagenome (GOLD analysis project Ga0131853, IMG submission 92764) | Labiotermes labralis P1 segment gut microbial communities from Petit-Saut dam, French Guiana - Lab288 P1 (version 2) (version 2) | ecosystem: Host-associated > Arthropoda: Insects >... | reverse complement strand
CCATGGTTGCCAACGCCATAATTTGAGTATACCGCGGATGATTGGCTGGGACATCAGGAAAGTCGGTGGCAAACGGCGTATGGCCTTCTGTCAGCCATGCGGCTACCACAGCGTCAATATCTGCTAAGCCGGTATAAACAACCATATAATTTGCCAATACTTCGGCAATGAACCAACGCGGCGCGCCCTCGCGATACAACACACCTGCGGGCAACGCATCCCCCACAATGCCATGTTGGCGTGTACGAATCATATCGGCAATCGCCCAGCTGTTTGGTGCATCCTTGGCCTCTGCCCATGTATCGACTAATGGACCGGCTTCAATTGTTACGGTCGCCGCAGCACTTGCAAATGCTGTTGCCGTACCGCTCACGCGCACCAGCACATCGCCGAGCGACAGGTTGGTGATTTCATTGCCTGTCACAGGCGTCCAAGTGTCGCCGCCGTCTGTACTAAACTCCATCGCGTCGGTCACACCGGTAATGCGTCCGTTATTTTCAGCGACAACATTTGTCGAAATGGCCGTCAAGCCTGTTGGCACGGTGGGAGGCGCGGGAATGAACAACTCTTGCGTGCCGCCGGCATTACCAATAGTTACTGTTGTGTTGAACCACACATCAGCGAGTGGCAATACGCCGTCAGTCGGTGTTACGGCAGTGCCGTTAATGGTGTAACTGCCGTCAGCAGTGAATCCCGTTAAGGTTTTGTTGGCGAAGTCAATGGCTACATTCGGGTCAAGGCCGCTGTCATCTGTCCCTGCAATGCGGAACTCACGGAAAATAACATTGCCGTTCACGGCAAATATGCGCATATTCGTCAGATTGAAAGTGTCACCGGCGAAGGGTGTCAAACTTGCACCTTGCGTCGTATTGGAAAATACGTCTGCTAAAGAGATAGAACCCCTAAATGTGCCGCTTCGTAAATCGCCGCTAGCTGCATCCACGTTGTTAGTGATGGAGCGGTTTATGGAGTATCCTGTGTCACCATGGAACAGTACGATGCTGGAGCCGGTTTCTACTGTAACGTCAAAATACAGATACAAGTTGTTCCAGCTAGTGTGTGGAATGGATATGACTTCGGGAAGGAATAAGTTGGTTCGAGGCCATTGACCGCCTACATTGATGAATCTGTATTCGCCGCCGACTCGTATGGCATATACGGCGGTTTCGGCACCGACCATGTGAGGTTCACTCATCCAAAGTGTATCGCTGAAATTAAAAATGTTAAAAAGACCTGTCATGTCAAGGTGGCAGTCGCAAAGGCCATCTTGACTGTCGATTAAGCATTCGCAATCGATGCAAAGGTCACAGTCACAAGTACAGGGCGCCAGCACCGGACCGAATGCCTCTGAGGTCAAGGGGTTCCCCAAAATCCCATTGGCGTTTCTCGGCGTTACGACAACACGTATTCTGCTGAAATGCTGAGCTTCAGTTACGACAAATGTGTTGCCTGTTGCACCCGGTATGTCAACAAATCCAGTACCATCTGACATTTGCCATTGGAAGATGCTGCCTTCTTCGGCAACATCGGCAGGGTCAGAGAATTCGTAGCCAGCACTCAGCGTTTCGCCGGCCGCAACTGTACCGATGATACGTACTTGCATGGCACGAGGACTTGGGTCGAAAGGAGTTACGTGTACGGCTACTGCATCTGTACGGCCATCGGCTTCTGCCAAAATCATGACGATGCCGGGAGAAACAGCCGCTATCAGACCATTGGCATCAACAGTTGCCCGGGACGAATCATCAGATGTCCAGGTTACTTCGGGATTGGTGGCATAGGACGGTGACACCGCGGCTGATAATGTCAGCTCTTGGCCGACCATCATGCTAATACTGCGTGATGGAGCTTCAATGCCTATACTGGTTACAGGGACTATATTGCGATTGCCGGTAACAGTTTCCACCGCCAACTCTTTGATGTGTATATACGCGTTGGCACGACCTGTTCCGCCGCCGAGATGGCCACAAACGCGCTCGAGCAGTAAGCCAGCAGTATAGGCTCTGCTGCAAGGCAGGCAAGCAGCTTCACCGCGAGCCGGGATGACACGAAGCCCGCTGATTTGGATATATCCTTCAGTATTGGCATAATTGGCAACAGGTGCGTTACCAAATGTTGCGCTTGCATGGCTCCAACTTGCGCCGACGTTCATTTCACGGACGATGAAATATCCGTCCATATGAGCGTGAGGTCGAATTTCGCCAGAACCTCTGTCCAGTGAGTTAACGCCTTTGATGTGTGGATTAAGTACTGCTATGCGTTGACCTGCCGGTGTTTCAAGCAATAATTGGATGCTGGCGTGTACTCGATGGGTGTCGATATCAAACCGAATCAAGTCATTCAAATGGGCGCTGATAGGTTGCGTGAACATATATGTAGCATTCGGTGCCAAGCCGTTGGTATTGTGGAACATAATGCCGCCGCCTAAATTGGCATCTACTGCGGCTGTGGTTATCGTGCTGGTCGTGCCGACTCCCATGGTGGTGGCCGTGTAATCCGCCGGATTGATGCTGAATAGCGGCGTTTGCGCTGCCGGATTGGCAGGACGGTATGACAAAGGCTCACGGCCGGGTATAACAAATGGTTGTAAAATTGTATTTGTATCACTGCACCATACAGCAGGGTTTGGGGTTCGTCTATAGATGCTGTATAGGCGGCCTTCCGTGACAGTAACGCCGAGGTTGGCAGCAAACGTCATGGCTCTGGTTCGTCTATTTTCATTAAAAGAGCCGGGGTCGTGAGCGTCTACGCCAATGACGGCGATAACATCGTGTTCACGCCGCCCTTCAGCATAGTCTTGCTGGAGTTCAGCCACGACGCTCCAAAACGCCGGATATGGGTACCGTGTCCGCATTTGGCCGCCGATTGGCCGCGATGGATTGTTTAATTCACCTTGATTGATTTCCAAAGCGATGCCCAGTCTCGATGCGGTTTCAATAACTTGCCGCGCGTAGTGTTCAACTGCGTCGCACCACTCGTGAATGTACATCATGAAATAATCGGCGTGTGCAAAATAAGGGAATAGACCGGTTTCCATTGCCTGAATCGTCGATTCTGCATAACGGCGCACGGCCGCTAAGCTGTTTGCGCCGAAATTGTAGAATGTATTGAAAGTGTCTTCGAAGCCAAACAAATGCTGGGTAAGAACCAGATAATCGACAACGCCGTTGTCGAGCAGCCATCGATAATAGGGATAGAGTGTCGGATGCCAATCGGCTTCAAAGCCGAGATAGATATCGATGTCATCTTCAAATTGTTCCTGCAAAGAGCGAATAGAGCTGATGTAATCTTCCATTAGGCGGTAACTGCCCCAAACGCCGTTTTCGTAATAAATCCATGGAAGTAACGCATGGTCGGCAAAGCCAAGGATGGTAAAGTCATTGCGGATGGCAGCTTGTACATAGGCTTCGTCCGGCACGAAAGCAGCGTGATTGCAGCGCCATGTATGCGTGTGATACTCACTTCGATGACCCCGTTTACTCAAATCACCGGTATATAGCGTGATGGAACGTAAAAAAGATTGTAAGCCGGGGGCAGTTGCTCTTAATGTAATAACAACTTCGCCTGTCAAGTGATCTACATCATAGCGGTAATTGGTGTTGCTGCCGGTCAACGGTTCATCGGCAACAATCACTTGCCCGCCGATGGTGATAGATAGAGTTGTATCATTTGCAGCACCGCCGCCCATAGCAGCTTCAATGCCGATGCGAGAAACAGGTATCGCTGTCGTTGTTTTCACAATCAATTCCTGCGGGTTGTTATCGCCGACAAGGAAACGTGCGCCGCGGCCATTGGCGCCGCCTTCAACGGCGGCTGTGCCGGCCATGTTGAAATGCCAAACTAGGTCACCCAACGTATTATAGCCTGCTGTCGGTGTAGCCGCCAGCGTATGCGAATAAAAGATGCCGACGGTGGGCATGTTTGCAGCGGTGTATATCGTGATTGAGCGCAGGAACGAGTCCTGATTGCCCGTCGTGGCTCGGCTCATGGTGATTACGATTTCGCCGGTGCGTCCTTCGGTGTTGGTAAATTGAAACATTGTGTTTTGTCCGGACGGGGTAACGACCTCATCGATTTGATAGCCGCCGATGCTGACTGACAACGTCGTATCATTGGCTGCGCCGCCGCTGATGGCGGCTTCAATATTAACTCGCGCAATAGGTTCATCGGGCGCAGCCGTGCCTACTGTCACGGTTTGACCTGCCGCTTCGCCGACACGGAAGCGCACGCCTCGGGCGGTCTCGGGCACACCGGTGGCAGCCAGGCTGAAATTCCAAACACGGCCGCTCAGCGTATTATTGCCAACTGTCGGGTTGGCTGTAAACGTGTGTGTATAGTAAACTGTGCTGGATGCCGCGGCCGGTACAACCGGCACAAGGATAAGTATCATTGCCAATGCAAGGATGGTTGCAAGCGTTTTCTTGAGATAGCGTTTCATTTGAAGCCCTCCATTCAGTTTGTCAAAAACTAGGGGGTTCTCCGTTGTGTCAATACGTCTAGGTTTTGACATTTCCTTTAATGTATCATAATCGCAGCAAGAAGTCAATTAGCGGTCAATGCAACTTGCAAATAATCACGGTGCGTGATATAATACAATGTATAATTTGAGCGTTGACTTTTGAAGTGCCGAGTATACAACTGATGAAACTGAGGCATTTAGTATGAAAAAAACATTATTTATAATAGGATTGTTATCTCTACTCGCAGCATGTTCAAGTGATTCGATAGGAGAGGGTAACTTGCAGCCTCGATGGACAACCATTTCCGGTACAGAAGCGCGTGAAATCATGGCAACGTCTGACAATTATATTGTATTAGACGTGCGCACTCATGCGGAATTTGAAGAAAGACGCATTGATGGTGCGATATTGATACCATACGATGAAATTAAGAGCCGAGCCGAGACTGAATTGCCGGACAAAAATGCTGTTATTTTACTCTACTGTCGAAGCGGACGCCGAAGTGCTGTCGCTGCATCTGAATTAGTGGCGCTTGGTTATACAGATGTGTATGATTTTGGCGGAATTCTTGATTGGGTATATGAAACGATTGGCGGGTGAGGAGAAATATGTTTCACGTTGTTCTCTTGGAACCCGAAATTCCGCCCAATACGGGCAATATTGCGCGTACTTGTATGGTGACGGGCAGTAAATTGCATCTCGTTCGTCCATTGGGCTTTGATGTCGATGACAAAACGCTCAAGCGTGCGGGCTTGGATTATTGGCAAGAACTCAACTGGTGTGTACACGATAGCTATGAAGAGTACGCGGCGCAACCCATACTTGGTCAGCGCTGGTATTTTGACACTCCGGGAGATACGTGCTACACCGATGTGACATTTCAAGCCGGCGACCACCTTATTTTTGGCAAAGAGACGACAGGCTTGTCGTTTGAAGTAATGGAAGAAAACCGTGATAGACTATTGCGAATCCCAATGTTGCCCGCTGCGCGGAGCATGAATTTATCGAATGCTGTGGCCGTTGTGTTGTATGAGACATTACGGCAGACAGGGTTTCACACATTGGCATAGCGACAAGAAAAGCCCCTCGTGAGAGGGGCTTTTTGATTATCTACCGTTTCTTTGGAATCAACAGCATTTTACTTGTCATCATTATATCATCTTCTAGCTGGTTCGCCGATTGAATATCGGCGATGGTGGTTTTGTAGTGTTTGGCAATATTCCATAAGCGTTCATTCGTATGGGCGCGGCGTAGGACGACGGATGGGCGAGGGGCGCTATCCTCGGCAAAGGGGGTCAGTTCGATCGATGCGATGGTGTTAAGGGTTACTTCCTCCGTTTTGGTTAAGGTGAAATCGATGCCGAAACGCAATTCCATGCCCTCCTGTGTTGCCGCGCAAGAGGTTTCGGCAGTTAAAGCAGCGCTGACATTCCAATCACCGCCGTCAATGGGGCAGGGGATGCTCATGCGTCGCGTAGCTGTGGCAAAGCCGCCATCGTCATGGCTGTATAGGATGCGAATGTGCGCGTCAACCATAGCGATGGTATTTCCTTCACCCTGTTGCAGCGTCGGCGTACCCAGAACAATGCGTGTGTCATATACCGTTTGCACGCCGATGCCTGTTTCGACGAGCTCACGCACCGGCACATAGCGTTCTTGCCGTTCGCCGATTTGCGAGAAAGTGTACGAGGCATGTTGCAGCTGGCAGTCTTGGTTGGTGGCGTAGACATCGGCTAAGGTTTCAATTTGGCGTTCCAGCCGTGCTGTGGCAAATGCCGTCATGGGTAGCGTTACGCCTAACACGCGTGCTTCAAGGCTTATGCCGGTGCGGACGTCGATTTCCAGTCCGACCAACTGCAAGTCTATTGTGCTGTCGCAAGTTTCTTGCAAGTCTTCCATTTCAACAATTTGTGAGAACGGCAGCTCTTGATCAAATGAAGCAACAGCGCCGCTGTCGGGCGTGGTGTAGAGAATGGACAACGTCGCGCTGCCCTTGAAAACCATCTTATTGCCGATGACTTTGACCTCGTGTACTGTCGGCACGATGTTGACGAGCAAGAGTTCGTCAATCGGTGGTTTGCTTGCCGGTAATTCGATTTCATCGCTGACAGTAAAGTCTTTTTCACGTAAGGAAACAAGCATACATGCTGTTTGTGTTTGCGTGAGTGTTTGTAGCACGTTGTCCTCGTCTTCTACACCGCTGCTGACTTCGCAATCGTCGCTTGCCATAACATCCACGGAAACCGCCAATGCGACAGTAACTTGCACCTTGCGAGGGTTGAGCATGCGAGTTTCTGCGCTGATGACGGTTGGCACAGCATTGGCGATGACGTCACTGTTGATGTCGGTGTGTTCAATGGTGTGATTAAATGGCAGGTTGACTTCCAGTTTGCGTAAAACATCCTGCCCATCCGGCATATACAACACTGTTGCTTTGACAATGCCGCTGACTTCGAGTTGTCCATCCCGGACATATTTGTCTTTAAGGCACGCCATGCCGGAGGTCATAACAATGTTCTGAATGTCCGGGTTGCTGTCCGGCACAATGGCGTCACCACTCTCTTCTTTTTGTAAAGTTGCAGTGTAGATCGGGCGAAAATACCGATAAAGTTGCTTTTTGAGTTCCATGATATACCCCTTTACTCTGTGATGTTGCTAATCTGTTTTCAGTGGAGTATATGAAGGACAAGAAGAGCTTATGCCACGTGAAAGGATTGTCAAGCTCTTAATTTTGCGCATAAGATGAAGTAATTGTCGGAGGTGATTGCCATTATGTACTGCCGTCCATGTGTGTTGGTGTTATTTGCCATTGCGCTGATTGCCGGGTTGTTGTTGGCGTTGATTTTACCGTTTGCGATAACATTATTGTTGATCGTGATTGCAAGCGTTTGTGTATGGCAATGGAATTGCCGGCGTTAAAGTTAATAAAAAGGAGAGAAAAACATGAGAATCAGAACATATCGCTGTCCATCATGCATTTCGCGGATGCTTGTACCATTGATTGTCCGCAGGAATCGTTGTCGTGGAAATCATTGCCGGCCGCACATTGGGCCAAAAGTTGTTTGTCGTTGCGGACACGACCGACGCGGACAATGTCGATGCAGATAGTGTGCATAAGACCATAATATACATTGCGCAATATGACCCAATAAACATCATCGTTTATGCGCTGATGACAACCTCGGCAGGAATCCAGCCAATAACACCATCTTGATTCCTTGCCACGAGCCAAGCGTGTACAATTTCCAGTACATCAAGAATATCGCCCGCGCTTGCTACCAACTCGGTAGGATTATAGTCGCGGGCGAGTTTGCCGTCAACAACGAAGCATTCCGGCACATACGTGTTGTGACCGTCAATGTCGCAAGGGTACCAGTGCAGGTAATGCGTGCAATTTTCGCCGGTTCTGTTGACAGCTGTTCCTGCCATAAATATAGGAAAATCACCCTCACCCGGGTGGTTTTTGATGGTTTTTACGCGCATAATGTTAACTCCTGTTTGTTTTATGATGTGCTTGTACAGTCAATCCAATATTGCTCAAAGCCATCGCACTTTGATTTCTGTTCAAAACGTCCGCCGCAAGCTAAAATTGTGCGGCGGCTAGCTATGTTGTTGACATTGCAATCTAGCATAACGCGGTCAATACCGATTTCGTGCGCTTTCTCGAGGCAAAGCGATAGCATGGCTTTGGCGTAACCTTTGCGCCGTTCGTTTGGACGCACCGAATAGCCGATATGTCCGCCATGTTCGATGAGTGCATCGTTAAGATAATGACGCAAAGCAATCATACCGAGAATACGGCTTTCACCTTCGCGTACGAGTAAATATTGCTCACTTACAACATGGTTGGAATTCGGCACCGTTTCGCGATGTTCATATAACGGCAGCACATTAAGCCAATCTGTGATATCGTCATAACTCTGCAAGCCACTACTGCCGTTTATATGCTGTTCTTCGTCATACGCCAAAATTTCATCGCGCATCGCAGCAATTTCATCAAAATGTGACAAATTTGGTTTGATAAGTGTAAGTTTGTTCATGTTTTTGCCAAATTACGTCGGTTTATACCCGCTCTTCAACGGCGCAATACGGTTAAATATGCCGTCATCTTTACTGTCCTTTGTAAAATATCCCGTCCGCACAAATTGGAACCGTTCGCCGACGTTGGCGGTCGCTACGCAAGGCTCAACCTTGGCTGTCGGAACAACAATACGCGATTCCGGGTTAATCAATTCGGCTAAATTGTCATCGTTTAACTCGTTTGTAGCGTTTTCAGGCGTGAACAGATGGCTAAAAAGTCGCAATTCCGCGTCAACAGCATGGTCGACACTAATCCAGTGAATTGTGCCTTTGACTTTACGACCGTCGACAGGCATACCGTTGCTTGTTTCCAAATCGACGGTGCAGCGCAGTTTTTCAACTTCGCCGTTGTTATCAATGATAACTTCTTGACAGCGCATCAAAAAAGCGTTCATCAGGCGCACTTCGCCGTCGGGTTTTAGGCGGTGGAATTTACCTTGCGGTTCGAGCATGAAATCACCGCGTTCGATGTAGATGTGCTTGCTGAATGGCAATGGGCGCTTGCCCGCGGCTTCATTGCCGGGTAAGTTCGACATGGTAAAATCAAATTTATTAATATCGTCGGGCAAATTTGTAATCTCAACCAACAGCGGGTCAAGCACTGCCACACGTCGTTGTGCCGTGGCGTTGAGTTCTTCGGTAACACAGTAATCAAACAGCGCAATGTCGGCCATAGAAATCGCTTTGCTCACGCCTGAACGCTCAATGAAGTCAAAGATTGCGGTTGGTGTAACACCGCGGCGGCGCAGGCCGCTCAATGTCGGCATACGCGGGTCGTCCCAACCGTCAACCAGCCCGTTCTTCACCATCTTAATCAAGTGTCGTTTGCCCATGACAGTATGGCTGATAGCCAGTTTGGCAAACTCATATTGATACGGGCGACCGTCGCCTGTGGGGCGAGGCTTGAAGTCGAGACTATCTAAAAACCAGTCGTATAATGCGCGGTTGTTATCAAATTCGAGTGTGCAGCATGAATGCGTTACATTTTCGATGGCATCTTGCAATGGGTGCGCGAAGTCGTACATGGGATAGATGCACCACTTGTCGCCTTGGCGGTGGTGTGACGCGTGCAAAATGCGGTAGATAACGGGGTCGCGCAATGAAAAGTTGGGTGATGCCATATCAATTTTGGCGCGCAAAGTCTGTGCGCCGTCGGCGAATTCACCGGCTTTCATACGGCGGAACAGGTCGAGATTTTCTTCAATGCTGCGGCTTTTGTACGGACTTTCTGTGCCGGGTGTAGTGTGCGTGCCGCGTGTTTGTGACATTTCCTCTTGCGTTAAGTCGCAGACAAAGGCAAGCCCTTTCTCTATCAATTGCTCGGCGTATTGATAGCATTGGTCAAAGTAATCCGAGCCGAATAGAATCGCGTCAGGCGTTGCGCCCAGCCAACGTACGTCTTCTTCGATGGCGCGAACGTATTCGTCGTCCTCTTTAACCGGATTAGTGTCATCGTAGCGTAGATTAAATTTGCCGCCGTATTGCTTGGCGGCGGTGTAGTTGATCCAAATGGCCTTGGCGCTGCCGATGTGCAGATAGCCGTTCGGCTCGGGCGGGAAACGCGTTTGAATGGTATCGACGCGCCCGGCGGCAAGGTCGGATTCGATGATGTCGGTGATAAAATGGTGGATTTTTTTTTGTTCAGGCATGGTTTGCCTCCTTCTTTGTAGGGGCGAACTGTGTTCGCCTGTTTTGGAAAGTGGTGGGGAGGTATAGTCGGGCGGAAGATGCCGCCCCTACATTGCGTTTTGCAATCTTTTGATAACACGGTCTTTGCCTAACACTTGCATCACGCTATACAAATCCGGCGCGTTTTGCCGCCCACAGACGGCGATACGGATAACTGCCATAAAGTCGGCGATTTTCACAATTTCCATTTCGGCAGCGAGTGCTTTCATGTTGTCGAACCAAGTTGGCTTGTCCAACGTCAAATCAAGTTGTGCCGCAGTAGTTTGTAAAATTTTCTGTCGCACGTCCGGTGCAATCTTTGCGGAAAATTCGTCATGCATAACAAAGCAGTCGTCAAAGAAAAATTCTAAATAACTCACAGCATCTTGCCAAACAGTTAAATCCTTACGCGGTTTTTCTCCGCCGCGCCCGATGTTGAGCATGGCGACGCTGGCTTGCTCGTCGCGCCGCAAACATTCGGCGAATTCCGGCGCGAATTCTTGTGCCCATGTTAGCAGTTGCGTGTAAGCTTCTTCCGCTGACATAGCGGCGATGATGTTCTTAGAAATATCGTTGAGTTTTGCTATGTCAAACAGTGCGCCCGATGCGCTCAATTTATTGATGCGCACTTCGAAGTCATCTAACGGCGCAGATAGATGATTTGATCGCCATTCTTCAAAATCCGAGAACAGCAGCGTCATAACATATTCACGCACCGCCGGAACGGGATAGCCTGACTTTTTGAAATAGCGCATATCGGCTTCGGGGTCCTGGCGCTTTGACAGCTTGCGTTTTCCGCCGTTGTCGAGTTTCATGACTTGTGCGTGGTGAATGTACTCGGGACGCTGCCAGCCCAGCACGGCAAATAATTCAAGATGTATCGGCAGTGACGGTAGCCATTCCTCGCCGCGTACAACGTGCGTCGTTCGCATAAAATGGTCGTCACAGACATGGGCGAAATGATAAGTCGGGATTCCGTCACTTTTCAGCAGGACAATATCTTGGTCGTTGGGTGTAATGGACACCTCGCCCTTAGCTAAATCTCGGAACTTACTATCATATGCTGCGCCGCTTGCTCGCAACCGTAAAACCCACGGCAAACCGTCTTTCAAATGCTGTGAAACCGTTTCAAAATCACACGCACGGCAGGTCGCCCACGCGCCATAATAGCCGGGGTTGAGCTTCTGCTTGGTTTGCTCCTCGCGTTTGGCGGAAAGCTCTCCAGACGTGCAAAAGCAGGGATACGCCTTGCCGTCGCAAACCAATTGTTTGGCAATGGTTTGATAAATGTCCTTGCGGTCTGTTTGGCGATAGGGAGCGTATTTATCCGGCGTGTTGGGCGTTTCGTCAAAAATAACACCGAAATCGGCTAAACCTTGCACCAAAAGAGCTTCGCCATTCTCGACAGTCCGTGTGGCATCGGTGTCCTCAATGCGTAGGTAGCAAATCCCTTTACTTTGCTTAGCCAGCAGAACATCGATGGTTGCACTGTATAACGCGCCAAAATGCAAGAAGCCCGTTGGGCTGGGCGCAAAGCGTGTTACGCAAGCACCGCCGAGCAAGTTACGCGGCGGATATCGTGTTTCGATATCGGCGGGAGTAGCTGTGATGTCAGAGAAGAGTAGGGTGGCTAAATCGTGTGTGTTCATAAAAAATCACCTCTAGTGGATAGTATAACCCATAGAGGTGATTTTTTCAAGTTACAAAAACGCACCTCTTGCTAAACGAAAAAAAGACTTGCTCAATGAGCCAACTTCTGCTATAATATTGTCTATAACTTAAGAAAAGGAGGTGGCGATTATGCCATGGTTTTTATTGGAGAGCGCTACAAATGGTGAGCCGTCTGTGAACCCGATGGGTGGATTGGTACAAATGCTGATTTTTATCGTGCCGCTGGGGTTAGTGTTTTACTTCATGATTCTGCGTCCCGAGCGCAAGCGTAAGGCACAACGTGCGCAAATGCTCAATGAATTGATTGTAGGTGACGAAATTACCACAACCGGCGGCATTGTCGGGCGTGTAATTCAGATTAAAGATGATAGCGTTATTCTCGAAACCGGCGCAGATAAGACAAAGATTAAACTTATGCGCTGGGCAATTGCGTCAATTACGCCGAAAGAGCAAGCATAGCGCATATGGCATAAGACTAAGACATACCCTGTAGTATCTAAAAATAACAGGGGAGGTCTCAAACATGTCAAGGCATCAAGTTGAAGTCACGCCAAAACATATGGCGTTGGCATTGGTTAAGGGTGGATTATTTGGATTGGCAGCGACATTGGCAATTGTGCTGGCAGCATCACCATTGTTGGCGATGGGTCTATTGCCACAGTCATTTGTGTCTGGGCTGGCAATGATTGCCTGTGCTGTCGGTGGTGCAAGTGCCGCGTTGTTTGCCACGCGTAAGTTGGAAGGTTATACGCTATGGATTGCCGCCGCAAGCGGGATTGCCGTCTTCGTATTGCTGTATTTACTAGGGGCGACGTTGTTCGTACGCATTCGTCCGTCAGCAAACAGTGTGCCAATTTTCCTTGCAGCACTGGGTGGCGCAATTGGTGGCGCGGTTTTGCGGAATATGCAGGGGCGCAAACGGGTGAACCGGTAAAATCACCTCAATGATAATCGGAATATACTTACATAAAGGAGAAATGAACATGAAACGCATTGAAACCATTCACGAAGGTAACATGAAAGCATCGCTGGAAAAAGGCGGCTGTGGAGAATGTCAAGCATCTTGCCAGTCGGCATGTAAGACGTCTTGCACCGTGGCAAATCAAGATTGTGAGGCGCAAGAGAAATAAAGTGCCCACACAAGCTTGGTAGGGGGCGATGTCCACATCGTCCCTTTTCTATACAAATAATTATACACAATATACAGGCGGTGTATAATTATTTGCGAATAAACAAAGAAAAACAACGAAACGACTGCGAGATAATACAATGACACATACATTTTTTGTGCGCGGGAAGCATTTTATTTTTGATAGCGAGAGCGGCGCATTGCACAAAGGGGACGCGTTAATAGCGGAAATCGTGGCTGAGATTACGCCGCCGATGAGTGAAATTTGTCCGCCTGAAATGATTGAGTTATACGGAAATGACGGCACAGAAATTTGGGCGGAATTATATGCTTTGCAGCAGGATGGGCAGCTCTTTACGCCCGAAACCCTAGCGGTGATGGAGAACCCTGGTGTTATTAAGGCAATCTGCTTACATGTCGCTCACGACTGTAATTTGCGTTGTGAATACTGCTTTGCGGGCACGGGCGATTTCGGGCAAAGCCGCGGTTTGATGGATGTGGAAACGGGCAGACAAGCTGTGGATTTTTTGTTGGCCCACGCCGGCAATCGGCGGCATTTGGAAATCGACTTTTTTGGCGGCGAACCGCTGATGGCGTGGGAAACTGTTGTGGCAACTGTCGCTTATGCCAAGCGACAAGCGGCGGCGCATGACAAGGTCATTCGCTTGACGCTGACGACCAATGGCCTATTGCTCGACGATATGAAAATCGACTACATCAACACCGAAATTGACAATGTAGTGCTATCGCTGGACGGCCGTGTCGGCGTGCATGACGCCTTGCGCAAAACAGTCAGCGGCGAAAATAGCCATGCCTTGGTGCTGGAAAAGTTTCAAAAATTAGTGGCACAGCGAGAGAAAAGTTACTATGTTCGCGGTACTTTTACGGTAAAAAATTTGGATTTTAGCCAAGATGTATTGGCGTTGCGTGAGATGGGGTTCCGCCATGTATCCATTGAGCCAGTTGTCCTTTCAGCGACGCATGAATTAGCGATTTTGCCGCGGCATATTCCTGAAATTGAGGCGGAGTATGAAAAATTGCTGGATATTTTGGTAAAAAGGCCGGATATCAACTTTTTTCATTTCAATGTCAATCTTGATAGTGGGCCTTGCGCATATAAACGTGCCAAAGGCTGTGGCGCGGGTGTGGAGTACGTTGCTATTACGCCGGAGGGCGATATTTTTCCTTGTCATCAATTTGTGGGGCAATCTGAGTATAAATTGGGCTCATTGCACCACGGTATCCAAGGAAACAAGCATGACTTTGCTTCACATAATCTTTACACACGGGCGTTGTGTGCTACGTGTTGGGCGAGATATCTTTGCGGTGGTGGCTGTCCGGCAGCTAATTTGACTGAAAATGGAAACATTGAAACACCATATGAAATTGGGTGCCGCCTTGCCTGTAAACGCTTTGAGTGTGCGCTATCACGGCTGTAAATCATAGGGAATGCGCAAAAAATATTATAGACTACTCTTGATGCTATGATGTTGAGAGTAGTTTTTTTGTTAGACTATATGAAGCGGTTGACAAAATTATGCGAAAAATAGTTTGTGCAAGTTGCCGATACTAAATATGGTTTTACGTCTAAACCTATATCAATATCTTGTGGAAAAACGTGGCGGCAGATGCAAGTTTACATAATTCGATTTACATAATTCGATAGAAATATTCAACAAAGGTGCCGAAATTTTAAGTTTTCGCTTGCAATTATGGGAAACTTGGGCTATAATGTGGTTCACATAGTCTTGCTATTGAGGTTATGTACACAATATATAGGGGTGGGTTGGCGCGATGAGGATAGGTTTTGTAGGCATGGGCAACATGGCAAGGCCTATCGTGGCGACTGTCGCCAGGCATCGGCTCATTGGCAAGGCCGACTTGTTTGTGCATGATCCGTCGAGCGAGGCTGCGGCATACTGTCAAAAAATGGATTATGTATACTGTCAAAGTAATGCGCAAGTGGTGGCGGAGAGTGACATAATATTTTTACTTATCAAGCCGCAATACTTGATAGGTGTATTGCAATCGTTGACAGATTGCTCAGCCGAAAAATGCTTTGTTTCCTTTGCGGCCGGCATCACAACGGCATCTATCGCAGTGCAGTTGCATCCGACGGCGAGTGTTATGCGCGTCATGCCTAACACGCCGATGCAAATCGGTTGCGGTGCGTGTGCGCTGGCAATACCGAAAGACAATGTGCCGATGGCTTATGTCGATTTTTTGCGTGAGATTTTGGACGCTTCGGGTATGTACGTCGAATTGCCGGAAGCGCAGATGGATGCGGTTATTGCTGTCAATGGCTCGACGCCAGCGCTGTTTTACCAATTGGCACAGGCCATTGCGCAATTTGGCGCAACGCATGGCATTGATGAGAAAGATGCATTGCTGCTTGCGGCCAAGACAATGGAAGGCTCGGCAAGAATGCTCTTGCAAGGTGACAGTTCGCCTGACGCGCTAACCAATGTCGTCACCTCCAAAGGCGGCACGACATTTGAAATGTTACAGACATTGCGCGGCAATAGGTTCTACGATGCGTTAAATGACGGATTGACGGCGTGTGTAAAGAGGGCGGAGGAGTTAGCTAAGTAATCGTGGTGCTAGAGAATTTCTACTTTTGGAGGATATGACGAGGAGCAAAAACGACAAAGGTGAAACAAATGTCAAAAAATATGTTCTTGCTTTTTTTGCAGGTATGTTAACATTTAATTTAGTATGCGCTTGTTGCATACCGTTTGCTTAACATAAATTGCTTCCCCCCTGCGTAGGTATAGGGCAGGAGGGGACGAGCATGAAAAACTTACTTAGGCGTTTACAAACCTTTTCGGCGGACAACCCCGCCGTATTAATGGTATTGATGGGTGTGTGTTTCATCATCGGCGCATTTGCAGGTGGTTATATAACCGCGCACTTGCAGGGAGAGTCACGCCTGCGATTAACACAAACATTCCACGATTTGTATGCGCAGTTACAACTGGGAAACATGTCCACGATTTCGCCGTTGCCGGCAATACGGAATGCTCTATTACTGCCGACTATTGTTTACATATTTTCATTTAGTTTGCTTGGCGTGGCAATTGCGCCATTTGCCATGGCTGTCAAGGGGTTTGCCTTGTCGGTGACGGTGACAGCGTTTGTGATGTCGCTTGGGCTGAACGGGCTATGGTTTTCCATTGCCAGTGTAGGCATTCCGGCGCTGGTTACATTGCCGCTATTCATGCTTGTGTGTATGTACACATTTCGAAGCGCATTGCGACGAACGACCGCAAAAACGTCAACCGGCAAACCATCACGGCGTATGGCGGCGCAAGCGATACTGACGGTGGCCGGGTTGTTTGCCACTACTGCAATCTACGAGGCCTATGCTGTTCCGCCGTTGTTGGGTTGGCTTGCCTCTCGGATATAGCCCATATTTTACGAATTGCCGAGAAATGCGGCTTTCACACAAAAAAGGAGTTTAGCACTATGCAACAAATGCAACAAATGATACAGGGTTACGAATCTTATCTGCGCGATACGCGCGGCGCGTCGGAGAACACACGCGCCAGCTATATGCGTGACTTGAAGCATTTTCATCATTATCTGCAGGAGGTAGATGTTGATGATTTTTGCAGGGTTGACCATGGTGTTGCTGAGTCATTTTTGGCGCGGCAAAAAGAAAATGGCAAGAGCACTGCAACTGTCGCGCGAACAGCGGCAGGATTGCGCTCATTCTATACATACCTGCAAGGCCGGGATTTGGTGATGAGCAATCCCATGATGAAGGTTAAGACCGACAAGACAGAGCGTAAAGCGCCGCAGGTTTTAAGCAGTCAAGAGGTCAGTAATTTGCTTGATCAGCCGGAGTGCAATGACGCCAAGGGCTACCGTGACCGCGCAATGTTGGAGTTGTTGTACGCCACCGGAATTCGTGTGACTGAGTTAGTGCAGTTAAATATGAGCGATGTCATCATGAATGGGCAATTTATTAAGTGTATGACATCAAAAAAAGAGCGTATTGTACCGTTGTATCCGACAGCGATTCAAGTCCTGCAGAACTATTTGAACGGACCGCGGGATGTAATGCTGCGTGGACAAAAGCAGGATGCGCTGTTTCTCAACTGTAACGGCGAACGTATGACGCGTCAAGGTTTTTGGAAAGTTGTTAAAACATATCAAAATAAGGCAAATATTAGTGCTGATGTTACACCACAGACATTGCGGCACACATTTGCGACACATTTGCTTGAAAACGGTGCCGATTTACATTCTGTGCAGATGATGATGGGACACGCCGACATTTCCTCAACGCAAGTATATGCCAGCTTGATTAAACAACGCATCAATGAGGTGTATCAAAAGGCACATCCGCGGGCGAAGTAGGACAGGAAAGTAAAATATATCATAAAGTATCCCGATGTTGTTATAGCCGGTACAATATTATAAAGCCACTCGGTTTCATTGCGATTTCAATGATTATTTGATTGATGCTCAAAAATATGAAACAGCAGATATAGCGAAATTTGGTCGTGAATTCCATGAACAATGGATTGTAGACTTGTCTTGCCCTGTTTTACGCATAGACGGAATGGCTGACATTGCTAAAAGTGTCGATTATATTGTATTGCGATTCATTAAATCTACTTACTGAATCGTAAAAGGATTTTCTGTATATAACTACTTCCCTATAGGACAAGGAAACGTCAAGTCCGAGTCTATGGGGGGTTTCTATGTCTTAGAAAAGCTTATATGGCAACCTCGTGCTAACCCTTTACAAATTTGTTAAAATCAAGTACAATAGGTGTATCAATATATGGAGGGCATAACGTGGCACCTATTCTCGACTTTATGGGTCGTTACAATAAACCGGGCAAAGGCGTGGATAAAGATGCGCCGGAAAAACGCCCGTTTTTTAAGTTTTTTGAACTGCTATGGCGCAGGCCGGGTCGACTAGTCGTGATTAATATTCTTTATTTCATCACAACGCTGCCGTTTATGATGGTTTTCTTTAATTTGGTCAATTTGGCTTTTGGCTTGGCAACGCAAGCCTCAGTGGATGGAGAAGCATACCTTAGTATGATGGCGCGGGTATTTCCATTGCTCGATTGGCCATGGCAAGCCTGGCTGATACTCGCGGGTATTGGCGCATTGTTGTTTGGGCCGTTCACTTGCGGGCTAACTTATGTTTGCCGCAATTTTGCGCGGGAAGAGCATGCATGGACGTCCGATTACTTTGCGCGCGCTAAGAAAAATTGGCGGCAAGGCATGATATTGGGCATCATTGACTTGCTGATTTGCAGTGTGATTGTCTTCAATATTTTTTTCGCACCGCACTTGGTAGAGAATCCCGGAGAGCTGCTCTTTGTTATCGCGCGTTACGGTACGGTTGCCATCGGCCTCAATTACTTTATTATGCGCCCGTATCTCTATCTTTTGGTTGTGACTTTTTATCTGCCGTTGAAAACAATTTTCAAAAATGCTTGGATTCTCTCAACTGCAACGATGTTACGCAGCATTATTTTCTTAGTTGTTGCGACAGTAACGTTTATGCTGTTCCAAATGTGGTCGGTGCTGGAAATGATCTTTATATTGTTTGCCTTCTCTTTTTGGTCGCTTCTTTCGATGTTTTTGGCGTGGCCGGTCGTAGTGAAATACATGGTAAATGAAGATGACCCTATGTTGCAAACGGCGGCGACTGAAAGTGAGGAAGATGAGTTGGGTGAGAATATTGAGGATGCGTAAACGGCGTGAACGCGAGGGCATTCAAGCTGAGGACGCGCTCTTTGACGAGATAAAAAGTTGTGAAAACAAATGCATTTTCTGCTTTATTGACCAAAACCCATTGAAAATGCGCCCGTCGATTTATGTTAAGGACGATGATGTACGGCTGTCGATTATGACAGGCAGTTACGTTACGTTGACCAACTTAACCGAGCAGGACGTGGCGTGGATTTTGGAAATGCAAATCCCGCGATTGCATGTTTCTGTGCAGGCGACGGATGAGGCTTTGCGCTGTAAGATGATGGGCAATGCACGGGCGGGGGAGGCTTTGCAATGGCTGAAAATTTTTGTTGAGGCAGGAATTGAGTTACATGGGCAGGTGGTTGTTTGCCCCGACTACAACGATGGCAAACAGCTTGTCAAAACGTTGGAAGATTTGCGACAGTATGGCTTTGAGAGTATCAGCATTGTGCCTGTTGGCTTGACGGCGCATCGTGAAAAGTTGACGTCGTTGCGAGCTGTGACGTGTGAAGACGCTAATGATATCGTTGCGCGGTGCAAGCCCTTTAAGAATGTCTATTGCGCCGATGAACTATATTTGACGGCAGAGCTGCCGTTCCCGAGTTTAGAGGCATATAGTGATTTTCCGCAGCTGGACAACGGCGTGGGCATGATGGTATTGTTTCGACATGAGTTTATCTCACATAAAAAACGAAAATGGCAAAAACCAAAACCATTTACGTTGGTGACAGGTATAGCTGCTTTAGCGTTTTTTAGAGAGTTGTTGCAAGATTTTCCGCAAGGGCAAGTTGTCGCGATTGAGAACCATTTTTTTGGCATGGGCGTTACGGTGGCAGGATTGGTCACAGGCAGCGATATGATTAAACAGTTGAAACCCGGCAAGCATGAGCGGCTGTTGATACCATCAAATATGCTGCGACATGAGCAAGATGTATTCTTGGACAATATCACGCCGGCACAGGTGGCACAGGCGATTGGTTGCCCTATACGAGTTGTTCAGAATGACGGTGCGGCATTGCTAGACGCCATATATGGGAGGAAATAATGATGCCACTTGCAAAAACACCGCCGATGGGCTGGAACTCATGGAACACATTTGGCTGGAATATCTCGGAAGGCTTAATTAAGGAAACGGCGCAAGCCTTTGAAGACAGGGGCTTAAAAGCCGCGGGATATGAGTACCTCGTGTTGGACGATTGCTGGTCGTTGCGTCAACGCAATGCTGATGGTAAACTGGTTGCCGACCCGGAGAAATTCCCCAATGGCATGAAGGCATTGAGCGACTGTCTGCACGGACGTGAGCTGAAATTCGGGCTGTATTCCTGCGCGGGTGTGCTGACGTGTGCCGAGTACCCGGGTAGTTTTGAGCATGAGTTTGCTGACGCGCAAACTTTTGCCGAGTGGGGCGTTGATTTTCTGAAATATGATTATTGCAACCGCCCGCTCAACCATGACGGTAAGATTTTATATCGTCGCATGGCGATGGCGTTACGCAACTGCGGGCGCGATATTTTGTTCAGTGCCTGTAACTGGGGTCATCATGAAGTGGAAAAGTGGATTCGTTCGTCGGGCGCGCATATGTGGCGGTCGACTGGCGATATTGTTGACAACTGGGAGTCGGTTAAATCCATTGCTAAAAGCCAAATCGGCAAAGAATGTCATGGCGCGCCGTATTGCCACAACGACATGGATATGCTTGTGGTCGGAATGCGTGACAATGGCACGTTTGTAGGTGGCGGGGGATGCACCGATGAACAGTATCGTACGCACTTTTCACTGTGGTGCATGATGAATTCGCCATTGATGATTGGCTGTGACGTGCGCAATATGAGCGACGAGGCACAAGCGATTTTGACCAATGCCGAGTTAATTGCACTCAACCAAGACCCTGAGGGACGACAGCCTTATGTCACACGGCACTGGGATTGGGATGACGCCGGGGCGCATACTTTTGTCAAGCCATTGCATGACGGTAGTTATGCAATCGGGCTTTTCAATCTTGACGATATGTCGACTAAGGCATCAGTACAGTTTTGGGATATGGGATTGCCTGTTGCATCGGGTTACGGATTCAAATTGCGTGACTTGTGGGCGCGTGAAGAGGTCGGCGTGGTTAAAGAGGGTATGAATATGCAAATCGATGCGTATAGTTGTAAAGTTTATCGTGCCGAGTTGGTAAAAGTTTAATTTTTGGAGAAAACGTTGTGAAAAAACCGATTATCGCCATTGTTGGGCGACCAAATGTAGGAAAAAGCCAGTTGTTTAATCGACTTGTTGGGCGAAAATTGTCTATTGTGGAAGACACGCCGGGCGTGACGCGTGACCGTTTGTATGCCGATATCCAGTGGCGTGGCAAGGACATTGCGCTGGCTGATACCGGTGGTATTGAGCCTAAGGTCAAAGATGGCATGCTTAAGTTTATGCGTGAGCAGGCACAAATTGCCATCGATACGGCTGACGTGATTGTGATGCTGGTCGATTTGCAGACAGGCGTGACAGCGGCCGATCAAGATGTTGCTGTCATGTTGCAACGGTCGGGTAAGCCTGTGATATTGGCAGTCAACAAGGCCGATAGGCCGGGGCATACCGATCCATTGGTATTTGAATTCTATAATCTAGGATTGGGTGAGCCGCATCCCATTTCAGCGATGCACGGTTTGGGTGTGGGTGATTTGCTGGACGCTTGTTTTGATTTGCTGCCGCAGTCAGATGCGCCGGACGAAGATGACGATATAATCGCCGTGGCGATTATCGGTAAGCCCAATGTGGGTAAGTCGTCGTTGCTCAACAAAATTATCGGCGAAGAGCGCGTCATTGTCAGTGATGTTGCTGGCACGACGCGTGATGCCGTCGATACGCCGTATGCCGACGAAACGGGACAGTATACATTGATTGACACCGCTGGGATGCGCCGCAAGTCGCGTATTGATGATGATATTGAATATTACAGTGTATTGCGCACTGTGATGGCTGTCGAACGCGCTGATGTATCGCTGATTATGATTGACGCAACTGAAGGTGTCACAGAACAAGACACAAAGGTTGCGGGGTTGGCGCACAACAACGGAAAGCCTGCGATTATTGTTGTCAATAAATGGGATTTAATTGAAAAAGACGATAAGACGATGAGTAAAATGCGCGCCGAAATTGCTGAGGCATTCAAGTTTATGAAATACGCGCCCATTCATTTTATCTCAGCATTGACAGGGCAGCGAATACCGAAAATCTTTCAATTGGTGCGTACAGTATATGAACAGAGCCGCCGTCGTGTCACGACAGGTGCGCTCAACGATATGCTCAGCCACGCTACGGCGCGGCTGCAACCGCCGTCCGACAAAGGGCGCAGGCTAAAAGTCTTCTACGTTACACAGGTTGACATTTCGCCACCGACATTTGTGATGTTCTGCAACGATGCGCGATTGTTTCATTTTTCGTACAGGCGGTATCTTGAGAATAACATTCGAGAGACATTCGGGTTAAATCACACGCCAATTAAAATCATTACAAGGTCGAAAACTGACGACACAGGAGGGGATTGAGATGCCTGTACATTTTTATTACATATTGGTTGGCATCATAGCCTATTTGTTGGGAAGTTTGAACTTTTCACTGATTGTTTCGCACTTTGTCTTCCGCAAGGATATCCGCGAATACGGCAGCAAGAGCGCTGGGGCGACTAACAGCTTGCGTATGATGGGCAAGAAATGGGCGGCCGTTATCTCACTTGGCGACTTTGCAAAAGGCGCAGGTGCAGTGTTGATTGGGCAAGCGATTATGTATGGATTGGATCGTGGTGGATTCGGTGTCGGCGAAGACCCGATGCTATGGGGGCAGGCGATTGCCGGCTTGTTTGTCATTGTTGGGCATATGTATCCTGTCTTCTTTGGCTTTCGTGGCGGCAAGAGTGTATGGACAACCGGTGGTGTGATTGCTATTTTTGATTGGCGGGTGGTGATTGTATGTCTCGTTGTTTTTGTCATTATTGTGATATTGACGCGCTATGTTTCACTTGGCTCCATGCTGGCGGGCATTGCCGCGCCGATAGCTATGTGGTTATTTAATCGCGGCTGTGATGAAGCTGACTATTTTATCGTTGTGACAGCGATTTTATGTTTGTTGGTCGTTGTCAAGCACTACCAAAACATCGGGCGGTTGCTCAAAGGTACGGAGAATAAGCTTAGTCTGCGCCGCAAGAAAACGCCGGAGCGTGAGATGTAATGCGTTTACGAAAACCAAAGAACTTTGATAAACGATGGAAAGCTGTTGCGCCGCAGTACCTTATTGTCAATTTCACTGAAAAAAATATTGGCGGCAATAATACGCTTTTACGTTTGGAATTTGGTTGTGGCAGGGGAAACTACTTGACAGCGCAAGCTGCTAAATTTCCTGATGTGTTGCACGTTGGTGTGGAACGCAATCAGCCTGCATTGTTAAAAGCAATGGAAATGGCACATCGTGCGGGGTTGGATAATATCAAGTTCATTGATGGTGACGTGCAAGATATTACGGAATGGTTTGCCGACGGAACGATCAACCGTCTTGACATTCTCTTTTGCGACCCGTGGCTGAAAGATCGCTATGCCAAGCGGCGGCTGACACATCGAAATTTTCTTGCGGCATACCATAGGTTGCTAAAAGCTGACGGTTTACTATGCGTTCGAACGGATAATGTGCCACTATTTGAGTTTACATTAGAAGAACTGGAACAGTGTGGTGGCTGGAAGATTGCCTCGCAGACACGGGATTTACATGGGAGGGGAGGCGCGGTAGCGCAGATCGATACTGCTGAGAGTATGACGGGATATGAGGAGAAATTTACAGCGCTGGGTGTACCAATTTGCGAGGTAAAGGTTTTGAAAAGAGAGGACTTGGGAATTTATTGTTAAATAAAACAAACCCCTTGGCATAGCTTGAAGCTGCGCCAAGGGGTGATTATTTTGTCGTAAAATTTATTTATCCGCCAATGCCGCTTTCGATTGTTCCGTCAACGCCGCAAATGCAGCCTTGTCATGAATGGCCATCTCAGATAGCATTTTACGGTTGAGTGAGATGTTTGCCAGCTTTAAGCCGTGCATAAAGCGAGAGTAGTTCATATCATTCGCCTTTGCGCCGGCGTTGATCCGTGCGATCCACAGACGGCGGAAGTCGCGCTTGCGCAATTTCCGGCTGATATAAGCGTAACGAAGTGATTTCATAACGGCTTGGTTCGCCATTTTGTAGTGTGTTGACTTTGCGCCCCAGTAGCCGCGGGCTAATTTTAATATACGTTTACGACGCGCGCGCGTCATTTTAACATTCTTGGCTCTTGCCATGATAATAGTCCTCCTGAATTTATATCGTTGGTGTCACGCCTCTAACCGTTCGCGGTCAGTTACATAATCACGCGATGAAAAGTGTGGTTTTCGTCTGCGCATCTTACCCGCCCTGCTCACGGTATAGGCAGCCCTTAGCTATATGGCAGCATATCGCGGATGCTCCGCTCGTTGGTTTTATCCACGCCTGTGGTTTGGCGCAAGCCGCGCTTACGTTTGGTGCTTTTTTTCTCCAAAATATGGTTCTTTCCGGCGTGCGCACGCTTAATACGGCCCGATTTGGTCATTTTGAAGCGTTTGGCTGCGCCTTTGTGCGTTTTCATTTTAGGCATATTGGTTGTTACTCCTTTGTTGTTTCCTTTGTTTCGACATTTTCGAGCGGCTTAGTTTTTTTCTTTGTCTCCGGCTTGGGCGCAAGTTTAGCACTCATGAACATCGTCATATGTCGCCCGTCTAGCTTGGGTTGTTTATCAACAACGCCCAAGTCAGATAATGCCTCGGTAAACTTGAGAAGCTGATCTCTACCCAACTCGGTATGTGCCATCTGACGACCACGGAACCGAATCGTAATCTTCAACTTGTCGCCCTTTTCCAAGAATTTTCGTGCCGCTTTCATTTTGAATTCAACATCATGTGCGTCAATATTCGGCGATAAGCGAATTTCATGTGTTTCAACAATATGTTGGTTACGTTTCATTTCCTTTTCGCGCTTAGATTGTTCAAAGCGATGTTTGCCGTAATCCATAATTTTACAGACCGGCGGGTCAGCATTGGGCGAGATTTTAACTAAATCCAACCCCTCATCGTAGGCTTTTTCCAACGCATCTGCGCCGCTAAAAATGCCCAATTGTTCACCATCTGACCCAATCAGACGTACTTTGGCGTCCCGGATGGCATTATTGATTTGTTGTTCGTTTTTTGCGATGTGAAATGACCTCCTCCTTAATAAAATATCAAAAAAAGGGATTTGCAACGCACAACCCCCATACAACAACGCAAGTAAAATCACGTCAACGTATTGGACCCGGCGATACAGAAATCGGCAGGTGTGGGCGTTACGCCACAACTTACTCATGTAGTATAACAGATGTTGGGAAGGCTGTCAAGCATTTTTTTACACTAGACTTATAATTTGTGCCTGTTGCGTCACAGGATTTGCACCGGTTTATGCGGCTGGTATGTTTATATTGCGTACTCATATACAATCCTGCCTCCTCCGGCGTATACATTTTCTGCACCTTGGTTTTCACTAAGTGTAAAAGAAAGTCTTTCATGCAACATAATGGAAGGATTGTTGTCGGCATCAACAAATGCAAGTAGCTTGACTGCGTTTTTATGCCGCACTCAATCATTTTTGCCGCCCATCAATGCAACCATATCACGATAACTAAAATAAATCACTCCATGTACGTCATCCATGCTGTTAATGATTGCTCGCTGTGCAGATAATTCATCGTTTGCGGCCCACACCTCCGCAAATGCCTCGTCGGTTTGCTTATACGCCGCCAGTCCAATATAGAGGCGAACGTCTGAATTCTGTAAAGCATCGCGCCACCACGGCAACAGTATATCAAAACAAGCCAGGTCATGGCCGCGTTCCCAGTAGATTTGTGGGGCGATGTAATCAACATATCCACGCTCAATCCATGTCAATGTATCGGCATATTGTGCAAACAATGACTGGCGTCCGCCGGTGTCGCTGCCGTTGGGGTGATGATCGGCATTTGCCCAAATGCCGATTGGGCTGACGCCGAACCGCGCGCCATGGTAATGCGCGATGGCTTGGCTGTGGCGCAGCAGCGCATTGACATTTTCTTTGCGCCATGCGGCATGCTCTGTACTTTGCCCGTATCGCGCGAAGATTAGGCTGTCATTAAAATGTGTTGACGGATAAAAATAATCGTCAAAGTGAATGCCGTCAACGTTATAATTTTCTAAAATCTCAGCAATACCGGCTAAGATGATATTTTGAGAAGCTGGATTTCCGGGATCGAGATAAAGTGAGCCGTTGTGGATAACAACTAAGTCAAGGTGTTGCAAGGCAAAAAGACTTATGCCAGACGGCGTACTTAATCGATAGGGGTTGATCCATGCGTGCAGGCGCATGCCGCGAGCATGGGCGGCCTTAACCCAGCTTTGCAGTGGGTCGAACTTGGCATCAGGTGCAACGCCCTCTGTACCGCTAACCGTCGCCGACCATGGAAAAATGCTTGATGGATAGAGCGCGTCGCCAAACGGGCGAACTTGCAGAAAAATATCAGTCACGCCCCATGCGGCGCAGGTGTCGGCCATGATGTCAATTTCTGTTTGTAATTCGGTGGCAGTCATGCCGGAACGCGACGGAAAATCAATATTCCATGCCGAGGCAATCCATATCCCCTTGACAAATTCGTTGGGCGTGTATGGTGTGACATTTTCATTGCGTCGTGTGCTTTGATTTGGATTACTTGTCGAGACATCGTAGCGTGGAACAGGAATCAACCATAACAACAGCAAACAAAACGCGAAACATAAAATACTCCAACGTGCTTTCATGCTTGTACCTCTTTTGTGTGAATGATAGAGTATATGTGCGAAATCGGTGTGTATGTCAAGTGTTTGGCAAAAGTGATGTTGCCGCTATTGCTGTTGGTAAGTCTGACTTTGAAAAGGCTTTATCGCTAATGGCATATGTCCATAAAGAATTATTTTTTCCGGGCAGCAATATTTCTCCTGTCGAAAACATTCCACGATGAAAATAAAAACCCGTTAAGCATAATGGAATAAGGAAACAATATCTTAATCGAAAAGATATACAGTTCAAAGGCATTGAAATTGATAAGCGATGGACATTGATTTTGAACGGAATTGTGTGTGAAACGTATGACGAATGGTATAAAATTTACATGGCAAAAAACTGTTTTAGGTTTGCATTTCCGCAAAAGAGTAAGTTCAATTATTCAAATGCTGATGCAAGATATGTCTTTGCAAATCCGCTCGGCTATAAAGTGAAAAATGAGTATGATACAATTGCAGCAGAAAGCCATGTAATATATATTGACCATTTCTGTTTCGTAGTATAAGCATTTTTTCCCAACGCAAAAACTAACCCCCACAAAAAAGGAAAATCCTATCTCGTGGGGGGCTAATTTCAATAATTTATTTCAACAAAAAGCAGATGTCAAGGATGATGTTGCCTTTATCATCGGGCACGGTAAAGCGCGGGCAGACATATCGCTCGAAGCACCAGCTGTCATCTCCGCAAGCTAAATCAAACTCCTCTTGTTTGAGCCGGTCGGCACATGCACCTTCGTGAAAATAGACTTCACCGTCTTTGCCATAGACCCAGCAAACGCCGAGCTCGCTTTTGGGGAAATCTATGCAATCAAACCCATCGGGGGCGATTGTGTTCTCTGGTGTAAAGTAGCCAATCCAGTACTCAAATGCGCCGTCTTTTCCGCGCATTAAGCCGATGCTGCCGTCCCCCTCTTTGAGGCCGCCCTCAATTTGGTCTTCAATTTGGTCAAACCAGCCGTTGCTGAACCACTCACACCATTTCGCGCCAAACGTGCCGTTTACGCGGTCACTGTCGCCATATTTTTTGCCGATAAACCGTTTTGCACCCATGCTTTCTTTGTAAACTTTGATGATTTCTGCCATGACCTTGTTCCTCACAATATTCTTGCGCTATGACGCATAATTGTCAAAATATCCTTGAATCAAAATCACCGGCGTACCCTTGTCGCCGCTGCCGCTGATGAGGTCACACAACGAGCCGAGCAAGTCAGAAATCTGACGCGGTGTCGTACCGAGCGATGCCATTTTGCCCATTAAATTGACACCGTCTTTGTCTTCGATGGCCTTTTCAACGGCGGCTCTGGCAGCGTCCTTGTCCATATGGCCAAAGGTGTTGTCGGCCAAATATTTGAGCTTGATTTCGTTTGGTGTCCCCTGCAGGCCGCTTGTAAAGGCGGGGCTAATCACCGGGTCGGCAAGTTCCCAAATGCCGCCGACAGGGTCTTTGAAACCACCATCACCGTAAACCAGCACCTCAATATGTTTGCCAGTCATATTGCGCAAAGCTTGACTGCACGCCTCGACAAATGTGCCGCAATCGCGTGGGAAGAGTTTAAGCCGGTCTTCGCCGGCGGTGTTAGCGCCGAGCAGTCCATATTCTTCGTTGTATCCGCTGCCGTCAATCGACTGCGACAGTACATCCTCGCGCCCAATTACTTTCTCGGCGCCGGCAGCCAGTAAGGCTCGTTTGGTGCGCGCTCGGGTATGAATATCAGCAACAATTATGTTTTTTGTATATTTCAAGATGGCTTTTGGGTCAGAGCAAAAGATGATTTCAATGTTGTTATGCAGCGATTTATAGTAGTCCAAATAGTCAACACCGGTAAAAATATGCTTGACATCATTGCCAAAAAGGTCACGGTATTTTTTCTCATCAAGGCAGTCGCTGTAAGGATTTAGCCCCTTATCGTCGATGTCTTCCCAACTGACAAGCTGATTGCCAACTTCATCGGCGGGGTAGGAGAGCATGACAGTGACTTGCTTGGCACCCATGGCAATGCCCTTGAGCTCCATCGCAAAGCGATTGCGGCTCAAAATGGGAAAAACCACGCCGATATGCCCGTCGGGGAATTGACGGCGTACGTCGGCAGCAATTTGCGCCGTGGTGGCATAATTGCCCTGCGCCCGCGCCACAACGGCCTCGGTTACACCGATAATATCTCCGTCGTTGAATATGATATTCTCATTGTCCTGCGCCTCTTTGAGGCTTTGACAAACGATGGAAACCAAGTCGTCGCTTTCACGAATAATGGGTGTGCGAACGCCAAGCGCGCGAGTTCCGATTGTACGCATAATGGTAGTGCTCCTTTCAAACTGAAAAATTATCACCATGATTAAGTATATCATAAACACAGTTGACTTGCAACAACTGTATGCTTGCTCTTTCATATTTTTTTTGCTATAATAAACGCAGCAACCGAGAGGATTACACCCATTATGAAAATCAACTGGTATCCCGGCCATATGGCAAAAACTGAGCGCATGATGGAGGCCAACATAAAGCAAGTTGACGCGATCGTCGAATTGCTTGATGCTCGTATCCCGCGTGCCAGCCGCAACCCGCAGCTTGATGAGCTTGTGGGCGGAAGGCCGCGGCTGATCGCCTTGAACCGCAGCGATTTGGCTGATGGCGAAGCAACTAAGCAATGGGTTGATTATTATAAAACACTCGGCAGTCAAGTCATTGTGCTTGACTGCAAGTCAGGGCAGGGGACAAATCAATTTTCCGGAGCCGTACGGCGACTGTTGGCGGACAAAATCGCAGCGCGAACGGCGCGTGGGCAAGTCGGACGTCCGGTGCGTATCATGATTGTCGGCGTGCCGAATGTAGGGAAGTCTTCGCTGATTAACCGTGTCGCCGGCGGCATTCGAGCAAAGGTAGAAAACCGCCCCGGCGTCACACGCGGTAAGCAGTGGATACGTGTCGGTGACGGCGTTGAGTTGCTCGACACGCCCGGCATTCTCTGGCCCAAAATAGAAGACGAGCAAACAGGATTGTTGCTGGCCTTCACAGGTGCCATCGGCAGCAATGCCTTAGACGAAGAGACGTTGGCCTATCATCTAATGATTATGCTTAAAGAGCGCTATCCGCAAGCCTTGTTGGCGCGGTATAAACTTGATGTCAGCGGTATCGATGATGTCGACTTGCTCGAGGCCTTAGCACGCAAGCGCGGTATGTTGGCATCAGGCGGTATCCCCGATTTGGAGCGAGCGGTCAACTTAATTATCACGGAATTCCGCAATGGGTTGTTGGGTCGCATGACATTGGAGGATGTAGGGTGTGGTGATTTCGATGCGCCATGTGAGGACAAGGAGGACGCCATATGAACCACGTTTACGAGCGACAAGCCCGCGCAAAAGGCTACTACGCTGTTTGTGGTGTTGACGAAGCCGGTGTCGGGCCGTTGGCCGGCGATGTCTATGCCGCAGCGGTGATTTTGCCGTCTGTTGACGACTGTCAAGCCTTATCTCTTGACGGGCTTGATGATAGTAAGAAACTCACACCCAAAAAACGCCTTGCACTATCACAACGCATTCAGGGGCAGGCAATTGCGTGGTCTGTTTCCACGGCAAGCGTGCAAGAAATCGACCAATTCAACATCCGCGGCGCGACACGCCTTGCTATGCAACGTGCCATCGAAGCATTGCAACCGTCCGCCGATTATGCGATTATAGATGGCAACTACAATTTTGAGCTGCCGTTGCCATACCAAGCCATTGTCAAAGGCGACACGTTGAGCCTATCCATTGCCGCCGCTTCAATCCTTGCCAAAGTCGCGCGTGACATATATATGCACAAGTTGCATGAGGTGTATCCGGTATACGGTTTCGACCGTCACAAAGGCTATCCAACCAAAGCGCATTACACTGCGTTGCAAGCCTACGGTGCGTCACCAGCGCACCGCCGCTCGTTCAGGCTGTCATGAGTGTGGCGCTGATGAGAGGAGAATGGGGAGAACGGGTTGCTCTCGACCATCTGTGTGAGAATGGATATGATATTGTCGAGCAGAATTTCCGAAGCCGGTACGGCGAAATCGATATCGTGGCACAACAAGGTGACACGATCGTCTTTATTGAAGTCAAAACACGCGCGCCGCACGCTATGGTAACGGGCATTGAGAGCATTTCACCGTCCAAACAAAAGAAATTACGCTATACCGCTGAAATGTATTTGACAAAGTTCAACAATATGCCGCCTGCTCGTTTTGATGTCATCGACATCGTGGCAAATGGCTGGACAGTCGAGAGCATTGAACTGATTGTAGACGCATTTTAATCATAAGGGGGTTTTTCATGCCAAAACGCACCATATTCTCCATATTGCTGCTGTCCGCCATCATGTTGGGTGTCATTATGTTCATCCCGCTCGGCGGGCAGTCGAGCGTTGATTCAAACATTGCCTTTTCACTGCCTGGCGGCTTGCACAATGGCGGTGATGTTGTTGCAGTTTTGAACATTCCCACGTACGGGCAAGTGCGCTACACGCTAGACAGCACTGTGCCCCGCATGGGCTCTCCCGTATATCGTAGCCCTTTCACCTTGCCCGAAGCTGCCGAACCTAGAGGTGATGCCACCGTCATACGCGCCCAACTCTTCGTGCGCGGCGAGCCCGTTGGCAATGAAATTATCGCCACCTATTTTACGGGTGTTTCACTTGACAGACTGAATATGCCGGTTATTTCTCTCGTTTCTGATCCGCACAATTTTTACGACTATGTTTACGGCATCTATGTCTACGGCCATGTGCGCACCCAATGGGTGGCCGACAACCCCGACGAAGAGGTGACACCCCGCTCGCCGGCCAATCGCAACCAACGTGGCCGTGCATGGGAGCGCGATGTGCATATTGAACTCTTTGATGTCGATATGACACCCCTTGCGGTACAGGCCGCCGGGGTGCGTGTGGCAGGAACTTCGTCGCGCACACTTCCGGGCAGAGCCTTACGGTTGTTTGGCCGTGAGGAACACAGTGGTGACTTGTATTTTCCATTGTTTGACGATTTGTATGACCGCCAAGGCCGCGCAATGACTGACTTCGCCAGCCTAACACTGCGAAACAGCGGAAACGATTTTAACAATGCGTTCATTCGCGATGCCCTGGTCAACCGTCTGGCGGCGGAATCCGGCTTTAACGCCGTTTCGGCATACCGACCTGTAGTCATCTTTCGCAACGGACAGTACAAAGGCATACGTAATATGCGCGAACATTGGGGAAGTCCGCAATACTTGGAAGCGCACTTTGGTGTAGATGCGTCCAGCGTTACCGTTCTGACTGACGGCATTGGCGATCCGCGCCTGAGCTTCGGGCGTGAGCGCGACTTCGATGATTTCAAAGAATTGCACCAATGGATGGGACGTGTCAATTTGGCTCGCGATGCCAATGTCGCTTACTTGAACAGATTTTTAGATGTCGACAATTTTATGCGTTACGCCGCCATTCAAATTGTATCCGGCAACTCCGATTGGCCGCAAAACAATGTGCTGATTTGGCGCGGACTCGGCAATACACCATATGGCGATGGGCGCTGGCGGTTTGTGTTAAAAGACTTTGACTTTGCGCTTGGATTTGCCTCCCAGTCATGGCGTGACACATTGGGGCATGTCACGTCGCGGTCGCGACTTTTTCGTGGTCTGTTGAGTAATCCGACTTGGCAAGCCGCCTTTGTCACTGAAGTTGAACGCCTGCTGGCAACATATTTTCACCCTTATCATATTATCGCTACAGCTAACGAGATGCGTTTGCATATCGTACAAGAAATGGAACACTTTGTACCACTGCACGATATACTGTCATTTGAACGGCAAGATAACAGCTTTGCGAGACTGTATCACTATGCCATGGTGCAGCCGGCATTTCTCGCCGAGCGATTTTATGAACAGCTCGGCGTGACATTACAATTGCCGACGCAATCGCCGCCACCTTTGCCTAGCTTGGGGAGCTACACTTTTCCGCATAACAGCGTAATTCTGGGCGGCAGCATGTTCGACAGCCGGTCACAGCGCATGGACGGCGTGCTATCAGTTAACATTGACGGAGAATGGATATCAATCGAAGCCTATGCCGAGGCCAACAATTTGCTCGTTTTCGTCCACGCCGCCACCGACAGCGTCATTTTCAGCCCACAGATAGAAACACCGGAACGGCCGGAACTTTCGTAGGGGGAATATTCATGCTGCCTATATTTGACGCCCATGCCGACACGATCTCCCACTTACTTAAAACAGGGCAATCTCTGCGCCGAAACAATGCACAAATTGATCTTACACGCCCCATTAAAAATCACGCGCAATTTTTCGCCTTTTGGGGGCATTCGTATGACGGCTTGATGGCAACCTTCCAACATGAAATACAGGCCAACGCCCAAAGCATAATGCTCTGCAAAAGTGTGCAAGATTGTAAAGATGCATGGAAAAACGGAAAGTTAGCGGCCTTTTTATCCATTGAGGGGGCAGAAGTCATCGACTGTCAAATTGAGCGGATTGACAGCATATATACCGATGGCGTGCGCATGATGGGGTTGACTTGGAATCACGCCAACGCCTTGTG
>Ga0131853_10002440_pt1 | contig 33145 bp, 17 predicted proteins | sample TergutLab28metaG_FD_92764 | JGI IMG/M metagenome (GOLD analysis project Ga0131853, IMG submission 92764) | Labiotermes labralis P1 segment gut microbial communities from Petit-Saut dam, French Guiana - Lab288 P1 (version 2) (version 2) | ecosystem: Host-associated > Arthropoda: Insects >... | reverse complement strand
CCGTTTTGGCCTTTTTTTTTTTTTTTGCCATTCCCGCCTTAAAAAATTTTTTCAAATTTTTTCTTAAAAAAAAGAGTTTTTTTCAAAAAATATTTAAAAAAAAAATATTTTTTTTTTTTTTTTTTTTCTTTTTTTTTGTGGGGGGGGGGGGGGGGGGGGGGGGGAAGTAAGATGTTTTAAGAGGCGACCAGACTGGCGAAGTGTAGGGTAGTGTTGCGGAACTGGTTGATTCAACCTGACGCCTGAAAGGGCAATATTGAATTAGAGGAAGAAGAAGAAGAAGAAGATGATGATGATGATGATGATAATGATGATGAAGAAGAAGGAGAAAAAGGAGTAGGAGAGGAGGAGGAGGAGGAGAAGAAGAAGAAAAAGAAAAAGAGGAGGAGGAGGAGAAGAAGAAGAAGAAGGAGGAGGAGAATAAGAAGGAAAAGAAAATGAAGAGAAGAAGGAGGAGGAGGAGAAGGAAGTGGAGAATAAGAAGAAGAAGAGAAGAAAAATAGGAGGAGGAGGAGAAGAAGACGGAGGAGGAGGAGAAAAAGGAAAAAGGAGGAAGCGGAGGAGGAGGAGAAGAACAAGAACAAGAACAAGAACAAGAACAAGAAGAACAAGAACAAGAAAGTAAATTTACCTCTGTGATTAACAACAGGCTTGAAAGCAGAGAGATTACGAGAAAGTAAAGAAAAAACATGGTACAACTTGGCACATTCAGGGCAAGGAATTCAGGCAAATAACCAACAAAGGGAAATCTAATTTTTTATTTCTATATATTTCAAAACCTAAACCAAATAGTTAAATTCAGAAAGACTGTTGAAGTTATTATATGTTTTTAAAAATAATCTATACACTTTAAGAGATGCACCCACGTGTGTTATAGGGTGGTTCACAAGGTCAGAAATCCATATGTACTTGGTACAGAATTAATACCTTTTTAGTACAGCAGAGAAATAGGACTTTTAGCCATACAAAAATACTGGACGCATTTAGCTGTCGTACAAGTGTTAAATGAGACATGGCGGCGGTGACACACCAGTAGCGTCGGTCGAGCAGTTAGGCCCTCTTATCCAGGCACTACGTAAAGAAAAATGACTGGCTACAAATTTCGGGGCAGCCGCATTCTTCCACACCCAGTCCCAGAATACTAACTTTAGATTTTTCTTCATAAATATTTAGGAGAAATACGTACTTTTATCACCGTGGCTTAATTTAGAACACTAGCCTCCGTCTAGAGCGGTGGTTAAGAATGAGTGGAGGTACACCTCGGTTCCTCCTATACGCCTTCATAGTGCGGACAGGGAAACATTTGTATTTTACACATATATGTAAATATGCATGAGTATCCACATGCATGCAAAACTTACGTAACCGTTCTTGAAGTCCACCGGTAAAGAGCCAGTATGTACCGCGAACTCTGATACTAAAGAAATGTACATCGTTGCACACGCATTTTGTTTAGTGTTTTGTATAATTCTTACAATAAATAAACATTAATAAATTAAACACCTCTAACTATTTGTTCTTTGTAATGGCGAAATAAATTTTTTATTTATTACAGGGAAATGAATTTAAGTACTTATAAATCAGACGAAAGTCAGACTTTAAAAGATCAGTTCAATATTGACACAATACTACCAAACATTATATCTATCATTTTATCCTTAACGTAAAACATTTAACTGACTGTACCTGAGTTCTACATTTTACAAATTCTGTTTGAATTTCTTCTGTAAAGAACCAACCGCGCTGTTTTCATTAATCTTTCAAAACTCTACATTATGAATTCTAGTTATTTTTATCAACAGTGCAAAAATTTAAGAAATTTATGTACTGCGTAAAGCTTCTGACGCATTTGCACTCCTTTTTAAAAAATACCTTGAAACGTGCAAGACTTATAGCAACAGGGTGCAGAAAAAATGATGTCCCAGTTTTATAGAGAGGTCTTTTTTGAAACACTTTTTAGTTTTGATTAATATTTGATTGTGGGTCGGGTAGCTCAGTCGGTATAGCGACTGGCTACGGGCTGGACGGTCCGGGGATCGAATCCCGGTGGGAACGAGATTTTCCACACCTGTCCAGACCGGCCCTGGGGCCCACCCAGCCTCCTTGTACAATGGGCACTGGGTCTTTCCCGGGGGTAAAGAGCGGCCTGGGCGTGAAATTGACCCCTCACCCCTTCTAGTGCCACGGTCAAGAAAGAGTAGAGCTATACATCTACTCTCCTTATGGGCCGTACGGTCTGTACAGAGCCTCAGTGCCTGTACAAGGGTGCACTTTACCTTTACTTTTACTTGTAATATTTGATTATTTACACTCAAGATGTTAGCAGCAGCGCATTATTATTATTATTATTATTATTATTATTATTATTATTACAGGTTTTTTGTTTAATGGCGCTCTCAGTATTTCGGACTATATACAGTCGAAATCTTAACATGTCCATTATATTTGTTTCATTTTGCCCCAGTTTGAAATAAATTATCAAATATCTAAAAAACTGTGCACTATAGTATTTCATGAATATTCTGACAATCGTTCTCCAGTCGTCCCATGGGGACTGACCCACAGAAGAGGAAGACAGCAGGCTAGTACTGCAAGTTTTATTTCCGAACTTGACAGGCATTTAAAGTTAAGTGTTTTAGGAGGCTGTGACATCTGCCGCCATCACAAGTGACTTCGTCTGGATTGTGTAAGCAAAGTGAGGTTATAAATGTCTGTCACTTGCTAATTAATAAAGGGTTTTTTTTAAAATACCATTCATAGATCCATGCATTGCTAATACATTCTCAGAGTACAACCAACGAGATGCGACTATTCTCAAATTGATTTATTTCTGTAAGACGCTCTACATGTTTCAGACGGGTTTTCCGCCCATCATCAAGAGCACAAAACTACACATACAGCGTCAAGCATTTGTCAGACCGTTACTGCTACCTGCCGCTAGCCTAGGCTAGTCTGAAATATGTAGAGTGTCTTACAGAAAAAAATTAATTTGAGAAAAGTTGCATCTTGTTGGTTGTACTCTGAGAATGTATTAGCAATGCATGGATCTAGGTTAGCGGCAGGTAGCAGTAACGGTCTGACAAATGCCTGACGCTGTATGTGCAGTTTTGTGTTCCTGATGATGGGCGGTAAAACCGTCTGAAACATGTAGAGTATCTTACAGAAATAAATAAATTTGAGAAACATTGAATCTTGTGTGTTGTACTCTGAGAATATTGAAGAACTCTTCATAATACGAAACACTTACATCAAAATTATATTTGAGATATGATACTACCACGAAAAAAGTGCTTAAAAATAAGATCTAACAAATCTTTCTTCTTATTTACACCGTGTTGAATTAATTAACTAAAATACCTACCAATATTAATATAGTCTTCATGATCAAGCAGAGTACAGTCGGTACTAAAAATAAATAAAATTAATTAGCACTATATCGCACGATCAGCAACCACAACTGTAACACCAGTCACATAGCTGTATGTACGTCAACTGGCCTGATAACAAACACTGCGTCAGTCTTCTGTCCTCCGAACCGTGCCACTGTTTGTTTTATATACCGCCAGCGGACTGGAATGTCGTAAAACTGAAGGCAACCACATAGAGCCGAAGACTGAGTAAAAGAAACCGGGGAAAGTTGAAATACAATAGGCTGCAGACAAGAGCGGTAGTCGGTGATGAAGCACCACAAAAACAGAGACAAAACCATGGGAAGTTAATGGTAGACACAAGAAACAATCGTAGTGATCGGTATTTTGTAAGTCTGATATTTTTGTGCACGTCTTTTTCCTGAAATACAAATGTTGGTATGGCCAGTCTTACATAAAGTAATCACAGTTTTTTTCAGTAAGAGAAATTAAGAAGGAAATCACTTCTGATAAAGAAGGTTAGTGAACAGTGGTGACTTATATTTGTGCATATTGGCGTGTCAGATTTCATTACTTTCACAAATTATGAGGAAACCGTGGCACAAGGCGAATTACTGCGTTATATGACCTCTTTCCTGTTCAAAGTTTAAATTATTTGGCTTCAAGGAGTACTACAAGGACCCCCTACTGAAGGCGCTTTAAATAATACTTACACAATAAAGTTAATTTTCTTCGGTATAGAATTTTGTTAATAACAGGCTAACACGTCAAGTCACTTTTATATGTGCTTGCATTCATGCATAAATGATATTTTTTACAAACAGTTGTTTTTGGGTTGTCGAGAAGTTTCTTTAGGAATATGAACACAAAATATTTAGGAAAATGACTACCAAAATTAATAACAGTAGAGCAAACAGAGGGAACACTTTTTTTTCCATAACGCATCAGCCTCTAGGGCGCCAGAACCTCCTCATTGTCGAGGCTTCACGATTACACTCAGACACACCTCACTCGGCAAGACTCCTCTGGACGAGTGACCAACCAGACGCAGAGACCTCTAACTGACAACACACAACACTCTCAAGAGACAGACATTCATGCCCCCAGCGGTATTCGAATCCACAGTCCCATTAAGCGAGCGGCCGTAGACGCACGCCTTAGACCGCGCGGCAACTGGGATAGGCGAAGAAGCATTTTAAATATAAAATATATTACGCGAGAAAAAGGGGAATTTCAACAAGTTCATTTTTATAAGTAGCTTTGTCTTTGTAAGTAAAAATTATTACCTGAAATTATAATAAATTCACACAATTTCAAACTAATAATTTGAAATTCTTTGAGGCATGGCGCATATATAAACAATGTTTAGGAGATTTTAGTAACCACGCCGCTGAATGTTCCCCTCCGGTATTAAAGACAAGTCCTTCTATTCTTGTAAAAGAAGTAAATATCAGTAGTTTCATCACCCGAAGAATTGTCTGTGTTTTTGTAGTTCACTTAATTATGCCTAATTTGACGATACTGTCAGCGACTAGGCCTAAAACGCGCAGTTGGATAGTGGATAATTAATGTAAAAGAAGTCGAAGGAAGTGGTTGTGGCCTATTTTGAGGCAATATACCATCATGTGTCGGCCGGGTAGCTCAGTCGGTATAGCGACTGACTATGGTCTGGACGGTCGGTGATCGAATCCTGGCATTGGCACTGAAAGGGGCACGGGACGTACGGATCATGACACAACACCCAACCACCCCGTGGTCTAAGGTGTGGGGGAACCTACACGCAGTATGGTCATCGGAGGAGCCTGGTTTATGGTTATTCATGATCTCATACCGACCAACGACCGACTAGCCAAGATACAAAGAAGTACCACGAACAATTGCCAACATTGCGGTCGAGTAGACACTCTGATTCTCAGGCTGAGTGTAGTGAAGGGGCCGACATTTGGAGGTGAACCCGTTCCAGAATAGCGATCATCCTTCGCATGGACCCGAAATACATTCTACCTGTGTAGACCGTCCGTCCGAGTTTTCACTTTTGGCCACCACAGAGGCACCGGGCAATTTTGTGGATCGTCGACCTCACGTTATATTACCGTACACAACACTGGCACCGAGCATAGACCGTCGACTGCGCTGACTTCATGAGGCGTGCCCGATGGAAAGCATATCAAACAACTCGCCGGCTCGAAAAGGTTGGGAATTACTTGAAGGTACTATAATCTCCGACACACATCACCTGGAGAAACTGTGTTCCCTCTAGCTGCAGGATAATTGAATCACAGTATCATACCTGCAAGGACTCCTCCGACCAATGACGTCTCCACCATAACGGCGTTCTCCTAAGGGCCTAGGGTAACAAACGAAAAATGCAATTCGAACACAAAGACAATAGTCCGTTAACAATGCATTGCTGAGATATATTCCATACAACCATTGTATTTGTGTACTGCAGTATCAATAAAGTTGTAATTTTAAAAAAAATCCAAGTGGGGACGAGATTTTCCGTCCGTCCAGACCGGCTCTGGGGCCCACCCAGCCTCCTGTACAATAGGTACCGGGTCTTTCCTGGGAATAAAGTGCGGCCGGGGCGTGCTGCTGACCACCCACCACCTTCTAGTGCCGTGGTCATGGAAGAGTAGAGTTATACTTCTACCCACCCTCTGGGCCACCCCGGACTTGTAACGGGATCACTTTACCTTATATATTTGGACAGACTTTCGGATATCACGCAGACAAGAGGAAAGCTGTCTCCGGACCGAGAATTAAACCTACGAACGTCCAAATACGAAGCAGGAGTGTTAACCACTGAACTGCTACCGTATGTTACAGCCATACTGAAGAAAGCTTGACTGACAAGGGAACACGACTCCGTCGAATTTTCTGTCCTTATTGGAACCACCGATGAACGAACGTAGAGTTCACTGTTACAACAAGACAAATGAAAAGAAAGTACACACGCACACAAAAAGCCGTGTGTTGTGTTTGTGTGTAGGAAACCGCATGGCCATCGCAGAATGTAGACCACATGGTCATTACAGATGCGTCCCACATACAGCAGTACAAGAGACGGGGGGGTTTGAAGTGAAAGAGCAGTAATGAAAGCAAACTAGAGACATAGGATACGAAACATGAAAAAGGCAAAAAACCAAGGTTTTCCTAATACCTAAACGTCACAGTAAGAAGGCGTAGGTAAAATGCAGGCAAAATCCACTTTTTCTTTATCGCAGAACCAGAGGCACCTGCATCGACATGCATGTAGTGCAATTGCACAAACTTGTAATTTTGGAGTTTAATGTTTTATTAAACCAAACAATAAAAACCGAAACTAAATTTCGTAATTTTTTACGTTTTGCTGACCGTGCATCTCAGTATATTTATCTCAGTATTTAACCAACTTGATGCACAAAATTTGTTACACAATAAGTTTTATTTCATGCCTCTACATGTTTCGAGCACATGTACTCATCATCAGGAGGTCAAAATTGAATTACACAGCCTCTGGTATCATCACACCTACAGGTGGTCGTCTCGTGCATAGGTATCCGTGTTGCAGGCTTCAGCCTGCAACACGGATACAACCCCAACCCAACCACACCGAATCTCCAACACACGTCGAACCAAGAACACACGACCAATGCGGTAATTCAACACAATAGTCGCAAGCTCCTGATGATGGATAAATTAATGTCCGAAACATGTTGAGCACATAAGAAGTGAAATAAAATAGCAAGTGACTTTAAGTTGGTCTTTTATTCTTCAACTATCACAATGATGCACGGTCCAATAAACATAAGCCTAGGGGGTATTTAGTTTGAACAACACAAGAGACACACCGATGAATTGTGTTGGCGAAATGCAGTTCCTTACCAATAATGCTGGCCATAGAACATTTATGTACTTTACTATTCATTAAATAATTAATAATTATACTAGGCTTCCGTTGCGGGATCAAATCCCAGTGGGGACGAGATTTTCCGCCTATCCAGGCCGGTCCTAGGGCCCACCCAACCTCCTGTACGATGGGTACCGGGTCTTTCCCGGTGGTAAAGTGCAGCCGGGGCGTGCTGCTGACCACCACTCACCCCATTCTAGTGCCGCGGTCATGGAAGAGTAGAGCTATACCTCTACCCACCCTCTGGGCTACACCGGGCCTGTAACGGGATCACTTTACATTTACTTTTACTAGGCTTCCGTACTCGTATATGTTACTAAGTCCGTAAGTCTCTTCATCCGTGTCACTATTCCAGAAACAATAGTTAAGTGGTAGAAGGCGCTGACGTAAGGACTGTTGAGGCTGGAGAAACGTTCCAACATTCTTACAACCGCTCAGGGTAGGTGATGACAGAACCTGCCCTCAGGTCCGTATATCCACTTCCACCAGGATTCTACACGATTTTGTCGCTTGTTCATTCCATTCTTTAACAAATGTTCATCTTCAAGTGTGTTACTAACGACGCTGGCAGTTGCTAACAATATATTCTCTTTGTAGTGGAAAAATGAGTAAATGTGGAGGAATGTTTAAATAATATCGACAAGGATAAAAAAATTGCTCAGAAACGAACATGTCCCAATGCCACTTTGTTCACCACAATTCTCACACTAACCTTCTGGGGTCAAATCCGCTCCTGCGCGATAAGAGACAAGTAATTCTCAAACTGAGACAAACAAATGTTGATGGTACGGATTGATAGGGAAATTTAGGTGTTATAAGTAATATTCTAGATGATTTGCGCATAGTGGCTAATGTTTTGAAAAGGATGGACGTTATTTGAGCTTGCACTTAGCCTTAAACTTGAAACCAAATACTTTAAATAACTTAAGAACAGTTGAAGATTTTATCTACCAAGAAGCTGCGTCGCTAAAAGTCAACGCATCAGTAAATTTCGTTGTGGGCGGCTGAGAAGCAGCGGGCGGTAATGACTGTGCAAACTCAAAACCTGTTTGATGAGTCCTGACTTTACGAGATGAAAGAAGTGTGTTGGTAGATCATTATAAATCAGATATGACACACTTGATTGACTGCTAGGTATTCGGAGAGTCACGAGGACAGTAGGTCAAGTTAAAAATGTTATGTTTCGACTGAAATCGTGACTCTTGCGTGACGGATCACAGTTCGCTTTTGTAAATACTTTCACTTTTAGATACCTAGACACACGTTACCAACATATTGCTTCAACATTTTGCTGAATTACAAAGATATTTAATGAAATAATATTTGTTTGGTACGTATAAAAACTAAAATACATACACCGTAATTCTCAAGACTGGTACATCTGATTATTCATTATAACTTTATACTACGTGTTTTGACTTCTTGTAATAAAACCAAATAGATGCACTAATTTCTTTCGTTTATTTTTGGAATAAAACTCTACATGTTTCGGACAGTTCCTCTGTCCATCATAAGGAGTTTTTCACTGTACACACTACAATGGTATATGTCATACAGGGTTTGCTGACAGCTTGCGAGCAGGATCAGGACGGAACTGTCCGTCCTGATCCTGCTCGCAAGCTGTAACTGTAACCTGTATGACATATACCATTGCTGTGCATAAAGTGAAAAACTCCTGATGATGGACACAGGAATTGTCAGAAGCATGTACAGTTTTATTCCAAAAATAATTTTGAGAAATCAGTGCATCTAGTTGGTTTTATTATAAGAATTTGTCACGATGCACGTTCACCTGAACGTCAAAATATTTTGAATGCTTCTGCTTATCATCAGGTGCATATGAACACAAAACGTAGGAGGTGGAAAATTAATTATACACATAAAATTTTAAAGTACAATTTTTCTTTTGTAATTATCCTTACTCCTAGAATTTATTGTGTTTAGATATACTTGATGGTGACCACAAAAGGCCGAAACATGTAGTATAAAATTATAATAACCAAATACACAAGCATTGTGCCTGGTGGTGTTCTTATTCACTGAATATGCAATGAAATATCGAAGTCCGAACTGATTAATAACTATCAGAAAGCCCGTGTGAGCGCCGTGGTGTGATTGTATCTGCATGTGACGAAATAGAAACCAAGGGTAAAATAAATTCACTTAATCTGACGGCCCACAAATGAAACACGTCAAGATAGGCTACACTTCGAGAGTACAGATTCAGTTCGAATAAGCTTCGCTTCAATGTTTTCGATTAGATTTGTGTATTGTTTATTAAAATAAATGTGTGCGTCTGGATAGCGCAGTCAGTAGAGTAACTAGGCTACGGGCTATAGGTCGGGTCAAACAAGATTCGATTCCCGGCAGCAACCCCCCCCCCCCCCTCCCCAACCAAGAAGACTAATTCTGCGACTCATCATACCTCTAAATCGATGTGTTCTGTAGGCTGTCTATTCGCAGGTTAGGTGGCCGACGCGCGAAAATTTCAGTTCACACTTATGTAGAGTCCAGGTTGTGGATACCTGGAGTGAAGCTTACAGTGCGTGTGTCTTCACAGCACACATAGTGATAAAATTACCTTTAAAATCACTTTATCAACCAACAAATGCACTTACATAAAATCTCATTTTAAAACACTTAAAATCGCTCCGACATGTTTCGATCCTACGATCATCCTCAGGGAGCTACGTTGTTCCTTGCTAAAGTCATTTTAAAAGCAATCATAAAATAATTCCATTATATTCACAGAGTGTTGTGGCAGCATATCGTGTTGTGTAAGTTTTTAACAATTTTTTCGTTTCATTCTTATTTTTAATGTCTGAATATTGTTGGTCAATGTGAATAGGCAAATTTACTAAAAACATAATTTTTCTGCAACATATGTATATGGAAATTGCCCACGTACAGCCTACAGTTTCTTGAGGATCTGTCAATCACTCAGCTAGTCCGAAAGTTCTCTGGTGGTAAGGAATCTAAACTTTTTCACTGGAACCTATTTTGAATTACCCGAAACCAGTTCGAAAATTCAAACCCTATTTCAAAACTTTTGTATTTTGTCGACCGTGCATTCCTGTATAATCTTGTAAATAAAGCCAACTTGTGCAGAGTTTTTTCTTAGTACGTTTATTTCTTTTCTCTACATGTTTCGGGCGACTATGTGCCCATCATCAGGAGAAACACCTGTATTTATACGACACTTGGTACTTGCATGCACACCAGACAGTCATCCCTACAGAATAACAAGTACTAAGTGTCACATAAATACAGTTGTTTCTTCTGATGATGGGCACATAGTCGCCCGAAACATGTAGAGAAAAGAAATAAATATACTAAGAAAAAATTGTGCACCAAGTTGGCTTTATTTACAAGCCTATTTCAAGATATTAATAACATTACACTAAGACTTTTAAGTGGCATATTTTCTGTAACCTTTGCTGTTATTAATTCTAAAATTTTCTAGATAATAAGTCGTCAAAATAAATTACAAATAATTTATTACAACAAATTATAATCATAATAAGCACAAAAATGTTACCCCACCTGTCGGTTCCGTATGACGAATGTTGTCTTGCATTTTGGAACTTCCCGTTTTCTGTACCGCAGTTTAATCCTCAGTGCAGACAGGAATTTGTCTTTCTGCCTTCGCCTTCAGAAAAAAATTCAGGGATATTTTCACGCTCTTACGTAATGTAGCAGATCAACACATTTTTACTGACGGAAAGTAAATTTCACTGCTCATCTCCATTCCTGGTATGATGACGTAATGCTAGATGAAGCTGCGTCTCCACTGGCATTCGTGGAGAGTTGTTTAGGTGCGCACATCCTCGGTTATCATTTGGCATATTCGGGAATCGATGAAAAAGGAATGATAGGCGTAACAAGGCACGTACAGACGGAAGGATTACGTAACCTCCTGTTGCAACGTCCAATTCTTAGTCTATTTCCACGGCGAGTGTTCAGCGCCAGTAAACAGAAGCAGCTACGTTTATTCAGTTAAAATTATACACGCCTCTTCGTTGGATAGGTGCAATTAGTTTTTCAGGTATATCAAATTGATTATTTCACATTTATAGCTGCGATTTTACTTTAGAAGAAGGTGTCAGAATCGCCTAACTTTCTCCTTGTGTCGTGAAACGTTGGTGTACTGAATAATTTCAGGGACAGCTTTCTCAATCAAAATAAAGATTTGTAGTTTAATGCGTACGTTTAATATTATATATGTCTACATGTGAAGGGAGCAGATGTAGAAAATTAAAGGAAAAAATCTAACTGTTGTACATTGGTGGAGGTGCAGATGGGCCTATGTAGATCAACACATGTTGCATGCACGCTTTTTCTTTCAAATTTATGTTTTGCATCCCTCTCTGCTAATGTATTTTGTACGTGTGAAAACTAAGGTGACCTTTCATCGTGAATCAGCAAGGTCAGGTGGTAACCTAAGCGAATGATGCTTTACTTTCTTACTAAAGGACTGAAATAAATAGTGTATACACACATATACGTGTTTGTATAATGTATATGTTTAGGCCTACTTCGTATATAGGCTGTATCTCTTATTTTGGGTTTTACAATTGTAACAGCACACTATAACAACCGATTGACAAAACCACGTTGAATTTTCACTTTGATGGTTACCTGTTATCTTCATACTTAGGATTGAAGGAATATATCCAAGTTTGACAGTGACGTGATTAGGGTCCAAACAAAAACATAAAGAAGCTAACTAAAGGAAAAAATCCTACACCTAATGCACCCCCAGGACCACGCGCAGTACTGTATCAAGCCACAAGATTACAAATTGAACAGTTCCGGCCCTGAAAACTTGAAAATATGTGAATAACACGAACCTTAAAACCCTCCCGGCAAGATTTTTACAATTAGATACCAATTTGGAAATTGGGGGATAATGGCTTAAGCTTGAGTGTCATTTTTTAGAAGCTAATGGTTGATCAGCTGAACCACATACTTCCTACTTTGGCACGTGGAAGATAATCTGTAAATTCCCAGTGCCTGTCTCGTGAGTCGAACCCCGTTGTCTACACGGGCGGTGGACGATACCATTAAGTAAGGCTTGATGCTAGTGGATAGATGTCACAGCAGGCTGCACAGGCTAGTTTTCGTACTCACCGCACTTCGCGCATGCGAAGACAGTCATATATCTGAGCGTTGCGCACCAGAAATGGAGGTAATGCGATGCTGTTGCTTAGTGATGTTGACTGCTCTGTGCGGTGTATATTTTATGTTATGAGTTATATGTGTTTTGAGCGTGTTTGAGAATTATTCCGTTGAAAATGTCTGAAAAGCGAACTGCAAAATCGATTTTTATAGACTTCGGCAAAGGATGTAATTCAGGCCAGGTGTTCGCACATGAAGTGAGTATAACATATGTCGCACGGTTGAGGATACAAAACTTCAAGTGACATGCAATTACGTTATGTTGATGGTGTGTCACTAACAAAGGAAATGTTGTTATGTGTGTCATGAAATTACTGAAGCTTTCACGTCTGCAGTTCGGATGGAATTTGAATAGCAACCATATCTCGCCGCGCCAAAGCTAGCAGGCAGATGGCCGAATTTAAAGTAAACTATTGGTGTAGGGTTGAATCGGATGCTTTGTTGGTTGTAGAAATATCGGGTATGTGTGAACTGTGCCAAATTAATCTTCAGCAATCTGCAAGCTTTTCAGTGGGGAAAAAGTACTCCCATCGCGAGTGACAGTATTTGCTGTCAATACACTTTCAGCCTTGACCTATTTAGGGGGCGGAGCGGCGTGACCGGTGGGGTTGGGGTGGTTGCGTGACGTGAAATGTTAACCGGCTATGAAACGGGGAAGGACGAAAATTAAAACCAATTTTGAACTTATTTTTAGCGTACTACTTTCGGAGATTGATATCACTCGTTTTAAAACCATTAAGTAAGAAACGAAATTTTGCAGAAACAGAATGAGTGTTTTTCTGGTGGGTTTCAGTCCCTCCATCTTATTCATGTTTATGGGTGACCGTTGGCCTTCCAGTTTGCCTTATAACCTCACCCTATCTTGGCCATATTATGTCAACCAGAAGATGGAGACAGCAGGTTCTTCCGAAATGGTGGTAATACAGCCCACCAACACATGGCACTATTACCTCCAGACAGGATCAGTGTCACAGATTCATGCAAGGTCCAGTGTTGACTTCCTAAGCGTCCTGTTTGATGACACATGTATTCAAATGGTTCCTTTTTGTATTTAATGGAATTTAAATAAACCAATACTAAACCCCCCCATAAAACAAAATTATACTAATTGAATCATATTATGTGATAAAAATTTGAAATTGAATACACTCTTGTGTGTTTCTGTATATTCTGGAATATGGCACATGCGACGTCAGTAAGATAAACAATGTTTGATGTATTGATTACATTATAACTAATTTTAGTGTATAATATATTTTTGGCACTACTGTCTTTCAGTAGTCTGTGATCAGGTTATCATACTTTGAGGTACTAATTGTAACATTTATGCTTCATTGAACTTGGGTAATTATTCTAAGACAAAACGAACAACATTTATGCGTACTGTTTCTAGCCTTCTTTCTATGTTGTTGCAGCAACATACATTATTTTTTCTGAGTGTCAAAGTAAATTAATTCTGTACTTAATGTCGTGCTTGTAAAATATTTTGTTTTGTTTATAGGTGGAGTTACCTGAAGTGGGTAGAAATGGTGTGTTAATACAAGTTAAGGCATGTGGTTTATCGATGTCCAGAGTTGAAGCTTCAGTACTTGGTCAGACTTTGTCAAAAGACAACAACTTGTGCATTGGTGCAGGACGCGATGTGGCAGGAGTTGTGGTTACTGTTGGGGAAGATGTTACTACTTTGTCTAAAGGGGACCATGTTGTAGGTAAGTTAGGAATGGAAACATTCTGTTTCAAACATTCCCTGGTTCCATTAATTACCAGGATCATCTGTTCTTTGCAGCAAGGGCCTGAGAATCATCCAGACTGAAACAGGACTGCCCACAACTCCATGCAGAGTGCTGAGGTTAAGCATGTGTGTTCAGGGGTGCTGCTAAGTCCTTAGCCCGACCAGGAAGGAAACAAGCTAATATTTCTTTCAGAATGGCGTGAATTTCCTTCGGCGCCTTGCCTTACAGGAAAAATAAACTTGATGACAGTTCGCGTCTCAATGTTGCTGAAATTGCATGTGTCCCTGATTGCTTCCGAGCTTCCTTCCTGGTCAGGCTAAGGACTTACCAGCACCCTGGTACCTATTCAACTGCTCCCTTAGATGCATTTGTGGTGTGGACAGGGAAAACTTTTCCTTTTAACTGATGTTGTCATTCCTTATTTTAGTTTAGTTAATGATATAATGTATGGGCCAGGTAGCTCAGTCGGTATAGCGACTGACTATAGGCTGGACGGTTCGGGATCGAATCCCAGTGGGGATGAAATTTTCCGCCCACTCAGACCAGCCTTGGGGCCCACCCAGCCTCCTGTAAAATGGGTACCGGGTCTTTCCCAGGGGTAAAGTGCGGCCGGGGCGGGCTGCTGACCACTCACCCCCTTCTAGTGCTGCGGTCATGGAAGAGTAGAGCTATACCTCTACCCACCCTCTGGGTCACACCAGGCCTGTAACCGGATCACTGTGCTTTTAATGATATAATGACTGTTTTTCCTGCACGTTGATTGGAAATGTGTGCAGATGGATCAACTGCTTACCCCAGGTTAAGAACTACTGCAAATCTATCCCATTCTCCAGAAAAATCATGTGAGAGGTGTCATACAGCATTTTCATGTGTCCGGTTTTTCCATAGGAATCATCCCTCTTGATTATGGGCAGTCAGGATGTGCAGACTATGTTGTGCTACAAGAATTTGATGTTGGTAAGTGCTGCATCGGTGTAAACATTTCAGTATTCTGTGTTATTATGTTATGCTGCTGTGTATCCTACAAGAAATTCCCATAACTTTTTTTACTTTTCAGTGATAAAGCCAAATGGAGTGACTTTTGTGGATGCTGCAGGATGTATAGGTGATGCTGTGAAAGCATATACAGCTTTGCATTATCTGGGGAGGTTGATTTCAGGTGACACAGGTGAGCTTATGATTGTCACATGAAAATTCAGACTGATATTACAGGTTATTACATTGTGTGGTATTTTAGATGGATGCTGGGATTGCTCAGTCGGTATAGCAACTTGCTACGGGCTGGACAGTCTGGGGATCGAATCCTGGTGGGGGCAAGATTTTCCACACCCGTCCGTACCGGCCCTGGGACCCACCCAGCCTCCTGTACAATGGGTATCGGGTCTTTCCCGGGGGTAAAGCAACCGGAGTGTTGCGTTGACCACCCACCCCCTATCTAGCGCTGAGGTTAAAGAAAGAGTAGAGCTGTACCTGTACTCCCCCTCTGGCCTTTGTGGCCTGTTCTACGGTTAACTTTACCTGTACCTTTGCCATCATATGAGAGGAACACTGTACTTGTGACTTAAGGGTCAGACGACCAGGATGCAGTCGAGTTATATAGGCTGGGTGACATCAGTTGTGCTTGCTTAGTTGCAGGGTTTCAGGAAAATGCTCCTGGGCTAGTCGGAAAGTCAGTTCACCTGCAGTCATGGTTTTTGCCTTCTCTTCCCTCAGTCTGTACTTCCCTGTTCCTGTTTGTGGCAGCATGTTCATCTGAATCTCTAATTCCTGTATACCATCCTGCATAACATCCCAGAAGACCATAATTCAGGGGTGCACAAATCCCAGGTTTCAGGTCACCCAGGTGAATGTATTGTGTACAGTGGTGCGTAATGTTTGCAAGTCCTCGGTATTTAACTTCCTTCAGTTCACCCTTTAGATGTGTAGAATTTCATGGTGGCTCCTGATTTTTAGGACCCTTGCCGTAATCTTTAAAAGCTACCATTGATTTCAAATACTGCTATGAAAGATATTCATGTTTATTTTTTCAGTGATTGTGCTAGATGGTGCATCATCCTTTGGTAGTATCTGCATTCAGTTGGCACATCACTGGGGTGCCAAAGTGTTAACAACCTCCTCATCAGAAGATGAGAAGCATTACCTACAGGTTTTGGAAGCCGAACTGGCACAGATAATTGAATTGAATCAGAAGAACGCATCTCTAAAATCTGTAGCCATGTTAGAGACAGGAAATCTGGGAGTGGATATTATTGTAGATCAGGGCATTTCCCAATATCCACAGGTAGTATTTGTTATCTCATGAGAACAACTTTGACCTTGGCACTGGCGACAGAAGGGAAAGCCATATTTTTAGATGTTAATGTAGTGCAGTAGTGTTTTGTGTGTGTGTGTGTGTGTGTGTGTGTGCGAGAGAGAGAGAGAGAGAGATCAATAATATTATTTTCTGTTTATTTCTGTGTGGTTAGAGCTGCATTTCAATATGTCATTCATTCTGGTTGTAAATTTTAACTGGAAGTCGAAAGTAATTATCCATGTGGTGTATGCCCAAGTTAATGTGGAAAGTGTTCCAGACAAGTTCTTTCCAGTTTTAAATGTAGTCTGGTATGTTTAATATTTATGTAATGGCACTTTTATGACAAAGTGTATATTATTAATTAATTTATTGATTTATTGATCATTTTTTATTAATTATTGATGGTAACTAGTTAAGTGATTACAAATTTTTTGAGAGTGATGGTTCAACCTTTTTATGTAGTTCAATTTGTCACGATAGAAATATTTGAGGGAACAGAGCTAAAGTTTGTTGTTTTCAGCTTCTTTGTTCAGGCACAAAATAATGTATACTGGCCACCTGTATGTATTTATGTACTGGCTGCTTTTGTAATGCTGGAGGATGACAAAGTAATTGTTGCCCAGTGTGAATTATGAAGCAGTCCAGTAAAGAGGTAGAGATTTGTATAGTTTATATCTTAAGAGGGAAGAAGAAAGAGGAGGATGGAAATAAGTTCATAATAAAGAGCTTTGTAATTTAGATTGTTCATTGAATATTAGTGAATATAATTAGGGTAAAAAAAATTAAATATGTTGGAAAGGATGCGGTTTATATATATCACGTGGGACATACAAGAAAATTCATTTGAAGTTTAAGATGGAAGGCCTAAAGGGAAAATGGAGGTGTAGGAATGAGGCTGTATTAAAATGGATCTGAAAAAGGAATGTGGTGTGATAATGTGGACTGAGGTTGGCAGGGCGAGGACTGGAACCAATAGTGGGCTCTTATATCATGGTAATGAACACTTGGGTGTCATGAAATTTGGAGAATTTTATGTTTAACTGGGAGACTCTTAGTTTCTTGTTGGGAATTCTGCTTCATGAGTTGTACTATACATGCATTTTATTCTTCTACAGAACTCCATTATGTATGATGATAACAGACTTCAAAACACTAACAATCTGTTGCCCTCAAAACATGACATAATTTCGTGTTTAGCAGTTGGTGGCAGGTGGGTTACGTCAAAGGACAATTTGCAGGTGCGTATCAGCATGTGAACAGGAATTGAAATTCACATAAATAATTGCCAGAAGTTTGACTTGTTTATGGAGTAAATAGTTCATACAGAATGCTTTAATAAGCTACGGTCAGGATGATCTTCATTTCTGTAAGTTAAATTTAAAACCTTGGAAATTTAATTCACTGTGAGTATGGGATTGATACATGAAAATGCAGACAGAAATGCATTGGACTAGGGCATATTCATTGCGCTGTGTGGGCCGACTCAGTAAAATTTGGTCAGTAACAGCAGCTGTTTGAAGACATACATTTGCTTCTATACAAACCTTGAGGAAGTGTCTTGATTGCATACGGGAGTTGAGTGGGGGGGGGGGTGTCAGAAGTTGTAGAGGTAAACAAATCATATATATTTTGCTGCATCAGATTTTTCTGCATATCTTAGGGTTTTTAGTTAAACAAATTACAACATGCCAGTTTTATGCTATGCATAAATATTCTAACCTTATTTTGTAGTAAATATTCTAATCTTATTTTGTAGTTGGACCCTCCAAATTCTCGCCTTATGTATTTGCGATGTGCCAGTCTGGGTTTCTTGTTTGAACAAGCATGGATGTTGTCCAGTGCCCAGCATGGAAAGTATCAACATATTCTCATGGATATAATGGAGAAAGTTGCTACAAGAACAATTCGGTGAGTGTTCTTCACAGAGCAGTTAATTGTGATTTTATTGTGTCAAATATATGTGTAATATATATATATGTGTAGACTTTGTTAGTGATTGTTCCCTGAACTTGTGCCCATACCATTTTATGAGCACTTTAATAATTTTATGCCGCATGGGAACTTTTCTCTGTGAATGGAGAAAAAAGTCCATGATAAAAACCTTTTCAGACACTTCCATTTTTGTGGTTGGGTAGTTCATTGACACATGGAATCGTATAACTCAAGGTCATAATCTTTCGGGATATGATGCTTCTTAGTTTGGTAGATAGATACAAAAATTTTTGAGAAATCTGCCATCTCCTTCTTTAGAATAGGTTGTTAGCTGGTGAGATCTCAAGGTTCTCGTAGCAATGAGTACAGATTTCACTTTTAACATGTCTCTGAGGCATAGCAAAACACATTTGCTGTAGAAGTGTGTGCTGTCATATTTTAGGTTACTTTGTACTATGATAAGTATGTAAGGTATTTGATGTTCCTAGGGCTGTGCATCGTAATATTATTTGTGTAGTAAAACCAAAAAGATGCACCAGTGTATCAAATTTATTCTATTTTTGGAATGACACTCTACATGTTTCGGACGGTCTCTCCGTCCATCATCAGGAGTTCAAGACTGTACATACAGCAACAGATATTGCTGTCTGCTTGGTAGCAAGCAGACAGCAGTATCTGTTGCTGTATGTACAGTCTTGAACTCCTGATGATGGACGGAGAGACCGTCCGAAACATGTAGAGTGTCATTCCAAAAATAGAATAAATTTGATACATTGGTGCATCTTTTTGGTTTTACTATACAAATAATATGTAAGGTAACTTGTATTGTAATATATTTTATTTTTGTTCCATGAAGCCCAAACATACATCACACCGTATCATTTGATGGTGTTTTGGAAGTCATCAAGGCCTTAGAAGAAGTAAGAGTAGGGAAGGTAGTTATGACAATATGAACATTTATATTACTTTGTCAAGAATGGTGTTCAGGGTATAAACCTACTTAATTAATGATCTGATGTATGTAATAGACTCTTATTGTGTGCAGATGTGATGTAATCGTGTGAAAGAGAAACTTGTAAGGAAGTTAAGTAATATACATACTGCCTTTGAAGGTGTTGTACACTATATTGTTTGTAAATCCTTATTATCATCATCATTGTCTTTCTGTTAACATATGTACAAACACTGATCAAAAATGTCTAAGAAATTTTTTATTTTGTAGAGAAGTTACAAATTTTATCAAAGTGATAATCATGTAGGATATTTGGCAGCATCTTCTACCACCACGTACTATAGGAGTGGGTGGCTGGTTCACTCATTCATGAGTGAGGTGATCTGCAGTGCAGATTGTGTTTTCCCTTTGTTGCATTGCTTTATCAAATATGCTGTTACACCTGAGGACACTGTTCCTCCTCCTCCTCCTCCTTTATATATATATATATATATAGTCTTCACCTCTTTTGAACTAGGCAGTGTTGGCAACATTCCAATAAAGTGACTGAATTATTAGTCTCAAAGTAATTAAAGAGCCCCCACTTCCCATCCAGTGTCCTGTAAGATTAGTTCCAGATTGCATTTTGGAGAAGCACTGAAATATTCAAGTATCCAGGCCAGGGTTCATCAACCATATGCCTGTAGGCAACTGTAAGGCCTTGGAAAGGTTTCCAGATGCCTACAGACACTCCCAGACTTACGCACCTGTTCTAATCTGGATGGTCCAGCACAAGTCAAATTTTATGCAAGTCAGACCTGAGTGTGTGTGTGTGTGTGTATACACACACACACACACACACACATATATATATATATATATATATATATATATATATGGTCAACTATATATGCATAGACAAGGGTGTCCTGCTGAAATCCAAACCCCAACACAATGAACATGATCAGCCACAGCAAAACTGTCTTGCTGCTTTTGTTATCGCCCAGCAGTATTCTTCTGCCACCTTTGCCTCATTGCATTTTCGCTCCCACAAGGAAAAATTCATCATGAGTCTCAGAATTTCTACCTAATTTTTGTAATTGCTAAGTCAGGTGTGTCTAATTTCTTAATTGCGTATTGAGCGTAACAAAACTGCAGATGACTGTTTCTGTACAAATTGAATGGTTACGTACTGCTGGTGCATTCTAAATGCTTAGATTGTGAGAATTTCATGACAGCAACTGGCTCTTTTCACACATGTAGTGTATTACGTCAAAGTATAGATTTTGAAAATATACAACACACTAGTTTTACCTACATTTTTATATTGGGCTCTAACAGCCTTACAAAGATGAAGAATTGAAGCAGCAGAAATGAAGTTACTGAGACCTTTGGCAGGCTACATCCTGTATGACCACAAAACAAATGACTACATATGCCGCGAACTATGGATTACAGGTATACTAGACAAGATAGATGAATACAGATAGAACTGGCTTTCACACTTACAAAGAATGCTACAAAACCGAATCCCTTTGAAATCATACCACTACAGACCACAAGGAAGGAGAACAATTGGAAGACCGAAGAAGCATTGGCGCGAGCAGCTGTAACTCTGGAGACAGAACGGATCAAAGGGTCCAATCCTTGATGTTTATGATGATGATAATAGATTGAGGTCCTCATATTTACATTCAATTTGTAGGATCCTTATTTCAGTGTCTGTGACAAATGCAGGAGAGGGTTTGAGGTGTGAATAATTGTATAGTGAGATTAATTTTTTTTTAGTATATCCCGTTGTGTTATAGAATTAAAAAACAATAATAAATATAAATGTTCGCAGTCAAACACAATATATTATTATTCAACTTACTGGCAACAAGATTCGGTCATTAGACCATCATCAGGCCATTGCATAAAATTTAAAACAGGTTACTTGTAGTGCAACTGTATTTGTAGGTGGCTTGCTTGCATAAAGTCTTTTTCGCTTTGCATCAACTGTCAGTGTGAGTCTCGGCAATCATACAGCAAAGTATTTGCTCAGATCCATCTTCTGAAGACATGCATTGAATTGTATCCATGATACGTAAATAACCAACACAATGCATTTCAGTGTTTTTGTATTTCAGTCACAATTTGTTGGTAATTTATATGTTATGGACCTGTTTAATGCATGCAGATGGAAGGTATTAAAATGCATAGAACTGGATGAAACATTAACATATGCATCAGAAACCTGGACACTAACAAACCAAGATAGAAAGCAATTGAACATTTTTTAAACGAAAATGTATAGAAGAATTTTAGGCCCAGTATATGACAATGAAAAAGAAAATTGGTGGATATTAACCAATAAAGAAATTTATGCAAGTGTTAAAAAACCTACAATAATAGGGACAATAAGGTTAAATAGATTACGTTCGTTTGGGCATGTACCGAGAATGGAAGAAAATAGAATTCCCAAAAGGGTATTATGTATGAATTGGGGAACAACAAGATTGAGAAGTAGACCAAGAAATAGATGGCATGATGAGGTGAGAGAGGATGGAAGAATAGCTGGTGGAGAAAAGTGGCAGGAAAAAATGCATAACAGAGAGGAATGGAAGAAGCTGCTGAGAATGGCAAGGAATCGTCACATTCTGCACATGCCAATGGAATGAAGGAACTAGTTTAGTAGCTCAGTTTTGCTGTATTAGTGATTTATGTTACTTCGTGTTCAGACAAGTGCAGGTTATGTTGTGACAAAATGAGCAACAGCCGTTCTCATAGCAACAGTGCAAGTAACAGCAGCTCTTCAGATTCAGAGGAATGTAACTTGACCTCAGTCCTCCTGCCTTGGCCATGTGGTTAGATTTGCTATGTAAGTAGAAATACCATTCTTTCAGGACACTTTCTTACATGTCTACAACTTTGTGCAAGATCTCCACTTCTCTGATGTAAGACCAGGCTGTCTGATATTCCCTGCACCTGATACCGCAGATGTGTAAGTAATCATGCTATAAATCTGACTAAAAATTAATTCATAATAAGGGTATTCAAACATTTTAATTTTTTATTACCATAGTCCCACAGGGGGAGGGGAAATCCAAATTTTTCCTAAGAATCAGGACTGATTTTATACACTGAATTTCTCCCAGACTCGTCAGTAAATGTGGAAAGTGCGGATGATGTTCATTTACATGCATAAGTAAAGTCTGATTGTTTCTTGAGTCAATTTCCACAAAACACTTCATTGCTTCACAGCTTTTTCAACAACCCCTGTACCAAATTGAATGAATATCCAATGAATGATTGGTCATTGGTAACAGACATCCTCTTCACACAAGGCATAACTATGTAACTACATAAGCTTTAGGTGTTAATCCATGGTGATGGTGGTCGACCGCAAAAGCAGTAGAAGGGAATATCATGTATATGTATCTTATGTGCTTTGTATGTGCAAGTAGTTTGATTTTTAATAAGAAGTACAGTGTGTTGCACAGAGCATACAGTGTCAAAATACCTCAAATTACAGTTTCATATGACAGGAATTTGACAACATCTGTGTGGGATTAGTTTAAGTTGATGAGTAAAGAGCTGTAAACTGTCTATATTTGAAAACTTACTTGTAATCTAAGTTTGAATTTTATAAAGTCTTAGAGGAAGGACTGGAAACAGGCTAACTTACAAATCTCAGTAATGTAAAGTGAATCAGCATCATGTATTATTCAACTCTAGCTACATTCAAACATGAAAATGAAATAAAAAACAGGCTGGTGATATTATGTTGCCTCCATTTTTTATGTGTGTGCTGTATGAATAGTGTAAAGTTAACAATTCAGATGTCTGTCTGCATCTGTGTGGAGTCAGTGACATGACATATGCCAGTCACAGTTTGCAGTTGTGTGCATTGTTTGGGATAGGAGGGAAGCTTAATGATTTGTACAGAGATACAATCATACTATATTCATGTTTATTTGTATTTTTTGCCATGAGTAATGTAGGTTATCACTTGATATGAAATAAGATTGATCATATATGTATTTGTATATATATATATATGTATATATTATAGGAATACACAACATTAACTTTGGTATATTATTTGTACAATATTCTGATGGTGTTTTCTCAACTAGATTGACATGTTTCAGTAGATGATCTACACTTTAAAAAGGTGTAGCTACAGTTCTTAATATTAGACATTAGGTATAACACCCATCCACCCTCACAAGTAAGAGAAGTCTGAGTAGTTGGCTTGATGTCAGTAAATCATATTTTTGGAGGTGAGATGCTCAATAGCTACATAAACAATAATATTTTACAGGTACAGTAGGTATAGTGTTTGAAGCGCTGTATCATGGGAACCTGCCAAGTGCAACTGGCGTATTTGGATAACTGGCACAAAATAATTCACATCATTTTTATATGTTATAACTTGTATGGGAAACAGTATTGTAATCACACTTACTAGGGATGGGGTTTGATTTTACCGTGAGATTTTGCATTTTAAACATAAATTATAATTAACCCATGTGTTTTCTGTTTCTCATGTGTGCCTTTATAGCCAAGTCAGAATAAGAATTCATTTTCTACCCATGACATTGGCTATAAAGTATGGCATTACCATGTTCATCAAAGGAAGACTGGCAAATACAGCACATGAGTTACAGATGAAGTATATGGCTCTATTGTATTGTAATTGCAACAGGCTATACAAGCAGTGGAGTTTCAACAAACTATATTTTCAGATATGATCAGTGGGCTGTATGGTTCTGGTAACTGAGCTGTGCAGAGAAACTTAACTTTTATAACAGGAAAAAGAGTGACTTACCAACTGCTTATGTTAGTCTTTATGTCCACACTTTACTTAACTTTCAGCATTTACGTGAGCAAAATGTCTTTATGAAATTTGTTATGAAGTGGGTCGTTTCACCTCGGTGTCTGCAACTTGTAACATGGCAGCCGCAGAAGTGTACAAACGCATATGTCTGTAAAAAATATTAGCATGACAGAACTTTCACTTCAGGTGTTCTGGACTTCCAATCAGCTAACAGTTCTTAACAAAAACATGAAGGTGGTAGAAATTCATGTTACTTTGATCCTGTCTAAAGACACAATATCCCTGTGCGAAGAATTTTACTGAGTTAATGGAGTGTAGTATACAGAGAGTTGAAATTAACAGAAGTGCCCATAAGCCCAAGTATGTGTCATGGCAACAACATTATGTAGCAGTTCAAATGAGTAATCTTCAGGTAAACAGACTCACCAAATTTGATGACAGTATTGTTTAAAGAGACTCGCTGAAAGTTGATGACATTATAGTTGACAGAGAGAAGTTGCCACATTTAGTTATAAGATGTTGCATATTTATGCAGCCATATTGTGGTGAACTGTTATGTTTAGTGGCAGGCAGCCTTCAGAGCCAAACTAAATTTTATTTATTAGAATTTTTGGTACTTTCAAATTCATTCCCAAGTTCTAGTTGAGCTTTACTTACTCCCTTTCAGATAACATAATTCTCCTTGAATGTTAGCTCCTTTTTATAATTTCATTTCCATTCCAGTGAATCTAATGTGATTTCTTTACATGTTAATGTTAATTATCAACTGTAATTATGCCACCTTTTTACTACCTTTGGGTCACAATCAGCATTCATCCATTAAATGTCGAATTCAGTAATAGTCTTGTTGATGCATGGAATCTGTAATATTGCGTTGACATTACTGAACTATTTTCAGTATATACCACACAGAAATCAAAGAGACTGGACTGTCCTCACTATGTACAATTTCAAGTTATGCAATTTCAGACTTACTTGATGTTTCAGAAGTTTAAAAAAAAAAAAATTGAAATGTGCTGCAAACTTTTGTTGTGTGATTGGAAGCAAAGTGAGAAGGGTGGTAGAAGAATACTGTCGGGCGATAACACAGGTGGCAAGGCGGTCATGCTGCAGTTGATCAGGTTCACATGTGTTGGAGTATGGATTTCAACTGGACTTCGTTGTACAAAATAAAGTGCAAAAACCGGATGCTTTGGCAGCATAGCTGTGAGCAGAACATTGACATGGGGACGTTGTCCTTGAGTGCACTTTCTATTGTGACTCAGAACATTTCAGTCACTGTGGAACACTGGTTGCCAGAGTATGTTGTCTTTGCTGTGGAGGCATATTTCAAAACGACAATTTCATTGTTTTGACTCGGTGGATATTTTGTTGGCACTTCAACATTCATCAGAACAACAGTGTTCCTAGTCACAATACTGCACTGTTGTGGGTGAGAAACAGCAACTGCTGTAAAAAGAAAACCTCTAGGAAGACAGCCTGCTGTTAGAACTCCTGAGAACATCTAATGGGTGCATCAAACTTTTGTCAGAGTTCCTCAGCGATTTGCTAAAAGATATGCCCTTGCATTAAGGATTCATACAGCATGCGAATATTGCACCAAGACTTCAGTTGTCATCCTTACAGAGTGGTTGTGGTTCAAGCATCAAATAATCAAGACATGGTAACTCAAAAAAATGTTTGTAATGATATTTTGAAGGCTGTAGGTGACAACAACATTAACCATGTTCTTATGATGGATGACACTCATTTTCATCTTTGTGGCCATGTCAATATTCGGGACTGTCTCTGCTGAACAACTGCAAACACTCGCGATATTCATCAGGAAACTTTATGTTCTGAGGTTATTGTTTGGTGTGGTGTAACATCTTGTGGGTTGATTGGACTGTATTTCTTTGCAGACGGGGCAGGCAGGGCAGTTACAGTAAATTCAGCCTGCTACATCAAGATGCTTTGCACGTTTCTGGAACCAGAGTTGCAGAGACTTTGTACTGAAATCCAGACTCTCTAGTTTCAACAGGACAGGGCAACAACTCACATTGCAAGGAATGCAATGTGAGTCCTCAATGAGATGTTTCTAGTTTGCATGATGTCACCCAAATGGAATATTGAATGGTCTGCAAGATCACCCAATCTCAATGCTGGCGAATTCTTTCTGTGGATATATATCAAGAGCAAGGTGTATGAAAGGCGACCAAGGACAACAGAGGACTTGAAAGAGAACATTAAGGGACGAAGTGGCAACAGTTTTACCCATCATTCTGCAAGGAAATGATTCAGAATTTCCATAAATGAATGCAGAATGTGTTGACAACAATGGACACCACATCCAAGAAGTGAATATTGCAATTAAAAGGCTTTGAGATAAATTTAAATTTAGTAATAAATTCACACAGAACTGTTGTATGAAGGTTTCCCATGAATGTGGTGCAAATGTTTTACATTAAATGTTAATTATTCCTGTTAGTTTTATGTTCTTGTCTAGCAAGGAGTGATGTCTCTCAGTAGCACAGTCAGTATATTTTCTGTTGTGGATCATAAATCCCATCCCTAGTAATAACATACACTGTTAACATTAATGGAATATACACATTAAATAGGAAGAACTACAGTATGTCTACATTCTAAACTGCATTACATTCTTGAAAATTTGTTAGTAACATCAACATTTATGATAACATCCTCATCATATCTTCATAAAATATTAATGAACCAAAATTGAACACATCACATGTCAGTTCCATTAAATCACAAGGGAATTAATAAATAATAATTTCTTTTTCTCCTTTTTTGAGTGTCTTTCTTATGAACTACAGATTTGGAAACTATGGCTGAGTGAATGGGCTATATTTTAATCAGTGCGAGACCAAATTATCTGTTGATTTTTTTTATATGGTGATGTGATGTGATGTGATGTGAGTGGCAATTCACTTCCATGTCTGTTATGGAGAATCATAAGTATATCTGCATGTGGTTAGGAATTGTTGTTAATTTTTTTTTCTTGTTCACAAAAATAAATGTTGTATCATAGATTTATTTTGCTGTTCCTAGTTAATACCAAAGTAATGAAAAAGAGAATCTTCTGCGATCAGATTTTTAAACTTTTTTTTTAATGCAGAAGGAGATTTGACAATGAAATTTGCTTTGCAGGTGTGGCTGTGATAAGTTGTCATATTTTACTGATCATTTCAAAATTCATATCTCCATAAACATTGCTCAATTGCTTGTTCCTTTCACTGTGGGTAGAGGCCAGTTGAAATGTGATGGTACACATCCAGAAACCAGATTTCGTCTTTCGGCGAAACGGATGAGCCCATTAAAATCGGCGGGGGCGTCAGTTCAGTCGACTACTGGCAGCCAAGTTGTGCGCATCAGCGGTAGCAATGCTGGATACACCATGTTCCGAGGTAGTGTGAAGGGTACTGGCTACCCACTCCATTCACCAGTTTCCCCTTTACTTCCCCTCCTGTGCGTCACCATGTGCCATCACATTTCAGCTGGAGTCTACTAGCTCATAAACTGCAATGGATTTATTTCATTAGTTGCATATTATCTGAAATAGGGGGATTAGATATAATTTTTTACCTCTCAAGCAACCAGTAACAACTACTGTATTCAAAGTCATTCGTTAAGTCCATCACCAGTAATACAGTCCACACACATAACATGTAAACTCCATATGCATATTTTTTATTTTCTACTACATATCTCGGTCACACAGGGTGCTCAGCAAAGTCTGGGTATTCAAGTGCCGGAGTTAATGTGCTGTGCAATAAAAAATAACTTCATACCACGCATAATTCGTTAAGTGTATACATTTGGTTTCTTCTATTATAGATGACTTTACAGTTTAAATTTACTAACAATTTCATTATTTTTTAGAGTAATACACAGATAATCAAGGTTGTTTCATTAGCGCCAGTTGTGTGCTGATATCCTTAAAGTAGAAGTATGATGTACAAAAACATATCTCGAACTTCAGTTATGACATTTTGATTTTTATTACAAATTTTATGGGAAAGTTTTTCAATTTTCCTGTTTTTATTGTTTATTTTTATTTTTCCTCTTTTGGAAAGAATATGTAGTGCATTTTGGGCAGTCTGATTGTGAAGGGGAGGTTTCTTTTGTAGCACTTTTCCTTCTGTACCTATATTTTTCTATTGACGATGGTCAACTTGTATGAACTAAACATGTAGTAGAAAATAAAAAATGAACACAGACTTTATGTGTTATATTTGTGTGAACTGTGTTAGTAGTGATTTTTGGAAGTCTGGAATTGGGAGCTGCAGTGCATTCTAGCATGTGACTGCTGCGTCTTCCAGTTCAAATTTGATTATAATCTAAATACTGTTTTAAATTCATTTTAAAAGGTTATGTGCCACAGTTTTTGTGGAAGTAATCATTACACAGGTACAATAATCTCCACTTCTAGGACCTAGTTACATAGAATTCTGTATCCTACATTAGTCCTTTCACTGCTATTGCACTGGTGCTAGTACCAAATTTGACAGTTTAATGTCTTGTAAATATTAACACAGATCAGTCACCTGCATTTGAACTGTTATTAAAGGAAGCGAGTTATGCTGTGAAAATCATTAGATAAGTGTGAATCCCCAAAGATATACTTTCAACCTGGATTTACTGAAGGAACAGCATTTTTTAAAGTATAAATATTATCACCAAAGCATTTTTATATGTATATAAGTTAAGTTAAACTGATTATTTTGAAAGTGTGGTATTCAGCACAGGAGAAATTATAAGAAGGAATTAGCATGATCATATCTTGTAATAGAGAGTGTCTTTATAAAGCTTCAAATGAAAGCATGTGCAGCTGGTACCTGAAAAACAATTCTAAATGAGACATTCCTTGTGTGATGTTTCACAACGTAGCATGTATTTTTCTACAATATTAGGAAGCATTTGTTCATAGCATTTTATAAAGCATTTTGCCTTTATCATGTGCTTGTGTTGCTAACATAAATATATTGGCACTTTCTTTAAAAAATTATAATCAGATATTCCATGTATGCAAAGTTCCAGAGCACTTAGTGCTGGAAGATTAGCATAGTTTATCTCATGGACCTAACTGCCATAGACAGAACAATTATTTGGAGTAATGCGTAAATGTGGAACTTGGAATCAGGTATTCATATATCTATACTACTGAACAGCAAAACCCTGATTTTACATACCTGTATTTTGCATTTTCCGCGATTAATGCACTCTTTTCCAGTCCTGGCCAAATACCCAAAAGAACAGTGTTTTTTTGGGTTTTACACCATTCTATGTGATCCCCACAAAAATGTAAAATTGGGGTTTTACTGTGGTAATGAACAAACAAAAAATATTCTTACACTGCTTCCCTAAATTGCAAGTAGTATTAACATTTCTAAGTAATAACACAATTCAGCAGTTAGTGTTTTGATTTTTTAAACATTTCTGAAGCCTATAATTGAAGCTTAGACATATCTTAAGATAAATATATCATTTTCTGGACTTCCAACATCATTAATAAGAACAGCAACCAGCTGTTACTTTTATCCTTAGAGATATACATATATATCATCTAGAATTTAAGGCACTCCAATTTTGGACTACATGCTTTCTGATATATTCCATATATATGGACTATATTCACACTATATATACAGTTAACTATGCATACATTTTATAAGTATGAGGGTTCCGTCCTTTGTGTAAGAGTAATGTAACAGTTTTGGAGGAGGCATTTCAGGATTAGAATACAGGACAGTTAGAAAGTCTGTTTTTAATGAAACTGAGAAAAAAAAACCCGTGGAAGAAACTGGTGGGGTATAAAGTTCCTCCCTAAAGGATTAAAATCTAAAATCCAATAATTTTAGTTTCTTTGCTTTTTCACCACTGCTGATTCAACCCACATTACACACTTCCTTGCAAATATTTATTGACAGTTTTTTAAAATAATAATGTTTAATGTTTTGTATGTGCAGTTGCAGTTTAGTCAAGTATTTTTACTACCTACAGAGCACAGAACTATGATTATGACTAATCAGAGCCTGTGTTATGTGTAGGAATGCACACATTATTGTGGGCACAGACTTATTGACATCTGGATAAGGAGTGCCTGCATCCAACTGTTGGCTGTTAAAATAAGGTGTACATGTAGGTGAATACACTCTTATTGTTCTTTGGTTTGATGTTCTCCTTCATTTGATATTCAGGTTTAACCATCTGGGTAAGTAATAATATTAAATTTCCTCCAGGCAAGATTTTTCTCAGTAGAAAGTTCAAATCCATTGCTCTCCACAGAATGCTGTTGCACTGTTTATACTATAGTTTTCAGGGTTTATGACACCATCTAGTCTAGGTAGGTAGTTTCCATCAACCCTCAAGTTGGAGGAAGCATGTCCTTTGAAAGATTTATAATTACCTATCAATTTCAGTGGAAGGGACGTGCTTTCTCCAGCTTGAGCCTTATGTTAACGACCTATCAGGCTACATGGGGTCAAAGCCCACACAAACACAGTAGAAATCTTCACACTGTAAAAACAGCAAATTTCGTAGAAGGAAAGACATTTTTGTCTGATATTTGTACTCATAGATATTTGTATTCTGCAAGCAGATGCTATTCTGCAGATTACTGTCTTCAGATCTGAAGCCTAGAATTTGCCCTGAAGGTAGAGGCAGTATGTGCCTCTGAAATTTTCATACATATCTACCGGAAGTGATTTTACACATATTACAGTTTCACAGCAATCGTAGTATGAGGTATGGAGAAATTAATCCAAATGGATTTGAATATAAATATCATGATATCATTCTTCTAAGAATGTAGAAAAATCTTAAAGTAAAATCTGCATAAATAAATGTATGCTTGGGCAGTGTAATTTTTAGAGTTTAAAGTTAAGTGAAATGTTAAAAAAAAAATTCAGAAGCGAAACAGTTTATACATATTTAAAAATGTGTGAGTAGTTTAGTCTTCGAATTTTTGTTACTAATGTTCTTAAAAATGAATCACAGATCACTGTTAAATCATGTAAAATTACAATGTAAAATGGATACATAGTAAGTTTTTAAACACAACTTTCTAATGTGATGTTACTTCTATCATGAATATGCCCAGCTCCATTCATAATAAATTTATATTAACACTGTATGGAACTTAAATGTCATGAGTCACACATATACTGTTACTGTTCATAACTGTTTGAGGTTAGGTAAATTGTATGTTTTCAGTACCACAGTTATAAACCCTAGCATAGGAGAATACCAATGTTCAAAAATTCTTCTTCTCAAGAAGCAAGAATATTCAGCAAAATTGTGAACAATATAATATTTGAATTTGAAATGTATCCCAATGCATAAAAGATGTTACACAGAAGTACTTATAGAAATTTGTTACGAAGAGGGACGTACTTGTTACAACTGTTCTTTCTTCCTGGGAGTCAACAGTTTGGAGGTAGAGATCCATCCAATATCAGAGACATACTATAACAAAATACTGTAACATACTGTAACAAAATGAAATTAGAAATGTTGAATGAATTGTTTTTCATACATTTGTACTATCCCTTTTGAAACTTGAAGATTTCTGCAGTCTTACTTCACTGTGAAATAGCATAAGTTTTGACTAAAATTCGGTATTTCAAATAAAGTGTAGTGATATGAATACTGGATACCTTATATTTATACACCAATACACATAATATCTGTTTGCACAAATGCAGGTACACATTCCATTGTAGAACATCCTGAATATCCTGAAACTGGAATGGCAGCATCCATCTTTTGCTGACCATCTGCTTTTACAGAAATCAGTCCAGCAATTGGAAGTCTGTGCCTTGCTCATTTTTAAATGTGTAATAGTACTGAGCACACAAAATAATTATTTAAAAGCCTTGTTTCTACACTTGTTTCTCAGATAGTTTAAAAATGAGTAATTAAAAACTGCATCCAAATATGTGAAATATGAGGATTAGCAAAATGAAGTAAATAGAGAATTCATGTTTATCAGTGTAGAGTAGAAACATTAAGTTTAAACTGTAGACTATGATTTCACAGTTTTAAGCTATCAGAAATTATTGAGAAATTTAATTCTAAAACATGTTTTTGAAGGAAATGTAAAAGGGATGTGAAGATGAAGAAGATGTAAGCAGCTACTGGATGACCTTAAGGAAAAGAGATGATGCTGGAAATTGAGAGAGGAAGCACTAGATCGCACTCTTTGGAAAACTCATTCTGGAAGAGGCTATGAACCTGTCACAAGACAGGCTACACAATGAATGACCATATAGCATTGCAAACATGAACTTGCAAAGGACCTGTCACACGCTATGGGTACTTGAACATTGCTTCAGTGACAGGTACACTTATTGTAAACAGTGATAGATCTTTATGTAAGTATGATGATGCTATACTTGTTTCAGACTTGCATGGCAGATGTCTCATTTTACTTCTAATCATGAACTGTAATATATACATTTGTATCCAGACAGTCTAAATACATGGTATAAATGAGGTAATAAAGTCAAGTGACCCCAGTTGACTACATGCTCAATAGAACACATCCCTCTTTGTTATAAATTCAATAAGAAAAGGCTAAATCATGTGTCGAAACACAACTTTTATTCTCTCTTTGTTCAATTTGGCTACATTTATCAGATTGAATCAATATATCATTGGGGCCCTGTACAGGTGTAAATAGATGTATAATGTAATTACATGTCAAACATATGATACTTTCAATGTGTTATGTTTGTGAGATCCCACAATACAGTTATCATTATAATAAAACTGTAACAGCAAAAGACCATTATTAAGGTTAATAATTATTACAGCATTATCAGTAACATACAAAATGTTGTTTTTCTCTCTCTCCCCCTCCCAGAAGCACAAAGAGTGTAATGGAAAATATTCTTGTCTTTCCATGGAAGGATGAAGATCTATAAAGATTCATAGCTATGTTTCACCATATATCGTGTGTGTGTGTGTGTGTGTGTGTGTGTGTGTGTGTGTGT
>Ga0131853_10002439_pt1 | contig 33146 bp, 18 predicted proteins | sample TergutLab28metaG_FD_92764 | JGI IMG/M metagenome (GOLD analysis project Ga0131853, IMG submission 92764) | Labiotermes labralis P1 segment gut microbial communities from Petit-Saut dam, French Guiana - Lab288 P1 (version 2) (version 2) | ecosystem: Host-associated > Arthropoda: Insects >... | reverse complement strand
TAATAATAATAATAATAATAATAATAATAATAATAATAATAATAATAATAATGATAATAATGATGATAATAATAGCAGCAACAACAGGAACAGTGATGAAGACAACAATAACAATAATGCACTGTTACTATCCACATTTATAAAACTTTGCAATCTTATATCAAAATGTCACTGTATATCATATACTGTGGCTGTATGTTGCATGATTTAAGTATTAGTGTATGTTTCAGTCATATACAGTGATATATTACATGCAGCCAGGTATCTTTGACAAACTGCTATGGGTGCAGTGTGTTCAGTCTGCCATAAAAGAATAAAATGTAAACAGTGTCTGCTCTGTGTTGTGTTCATAATCATCTTTAGTATCATGTCTGATCAAACCATCATTTCATCATCATGCCACTTTTTACTCATAGTAATAACTTAGACCCTCTTTGGCAGAACCTTAAGTATTTTTCTTGTACTTCCCCATGCCTTTTTTATGTCTACATTGTCTTCCAAGTTTCTGCATGTTGTAATCCTGCAAAGATTTTCTGAAACATTGTATGATCTATAACTAAAGCCTATTATAGCTTCTTGCAATTTGATCTGTTCACTGCACACATTTGCATTGCTTGTTTTGCTGCTTTTTGTAATCATCATTAAGACATCAGTTGCACTAGACATTAAGAATAAGTCACGATGATTGAGAGCATACTAACAAAACATGATGATGTCTTAACAATGATGAGATAAGTGTGTCTGTCAATAATTGTAGGTTTTCTTTGTAGGAATGACAGCCAGCCAGGGTACATAGAGGTGAGAGATGATCCGAGTTACTCACCAAATATCCTTCCTGAACAAAATGAGCTGTGTCCAGATGCTGTCTGGCCCAGGCCATCATCCAGTTCTCTGCTGTATAGACAGACAGAATCTATCGCCAGCCTTTCATCACCATCCTCCGGCAGTCGTTACTCATCTGAGTGTTCTCCGTTGAGCTCACCAGTGCCAAGTCCTGCTGATTCAGTTACTTGTAGATCAGATTCCGATACTGAAAATGAGTTGTGGAAAATTGAGTCAAACCTGCAAATAGGATATGTTAACCTGAATGATGTTCCACCTTGCTGTGCACACAGTGTGAATGATGGGAGTCCAAATAAATTGGTGACCTCCAATGTAACCTGTGGTCCTCCATGTTATCCATTGGCATCGGACCCTTACACATGTTATCAACCATCACATTCAGTCAATAGGTTGCCATTGGTGCAGCCAGCGCAGTCTCTCATTACTGCGCAGTCAGTTCATCCAGCAAACCCAGCTGTCAGTGTGCAATCAGCCACCAGTATGCTGTTAGCTCAACATGCTGGGCTTTTGCAACCTGCACTGCCCCCCATCTGTCTGCAGCTGGCACAGCCAACTGACTCTTTGCAGCCACCACAGCCAGCCAACTCTTTGCAGGCAGCACAGACGGCCAACTGTTTGCAGGCGGCACAGCCACTCAACCATTTGCAGCTGGCACAGTCAGCCAACCGTCTGCAGCCAGCACTGTCAGCCAACGGTTTGCAGTCGGCACAGTCAGCCGACCATTTGCAGGCCGCACCATCAGCCAACTGTTTGCAGTCAGCACAGCCAACCAACTCTTTGCAGCCAGCACAGCCAACCAACTCTTTGCAGCCAGCACAGATGGCCAACTGTTTGCAGGCAGCACAGACGGCCAACTGTTTGCATCCAGCACAGACGGCCAACTGTTTGCAGTCAGCACAGCCAACCAACTCTTTGCATCCAGCACAGACGACCAACTGTTTGCAGACAGCACAGCCAGCCAGCTGTTTGCATCCAGCCCAGTCACTCAGTTCTTTGCAGTCAGCACAGCCAGCCACCTGTTCGCAGCCAGTACAGTCCACCAGTTGTTTCCAACCAGCACAACCGACTGTCAATGTGCGGCAGACACAACCAGTACCACCTGCCATCAGAGTAAAACCAGGATGCCAAAACATTCAGTTAGCATCTTCAACAAATACCCAAACTGTAATCATTCCGAACAATGTTCATCCTTTTCCATATATGCCACCTCGTCCGCCCAGTATCCAGCAAGGCCCTGTTATTCCTGAAACAGTGGCTGTATCGGCTCGAGAACGAATAGCAGCACAAGTGGACAGAGCAATGAAAGATCGTGTAGTGATGACACTCGCTAAGTTGCCTGATGGTCAGCTGTCAAGGGGAGATAAACATGGTGACACGTAAGTTTTTCTTTCATTTTGGTTGAGCTGTGTTGATGTGCTGTTCTGGCAGAGTAAAAAGTAATATTCTTTTGGATATACTGATGGGACAATCTCATTAGACCACATGGGACCACATAAAATCATTATTCATTCACTTATCCATAATTGGGTATGCACATTTCTAGAAGAGATACAGTGTTGAACTCCTTCATATTGAAGTTTTAAAAAGATCTTGTCGGCAAAGGTACAGGTAAAGGAAGGTAATAGTATCCAATTATAGTATGAAGGCATTTGTAATCTCAGCAGTAGGTGGAGGTGAGTGGACAGCCTTGTGTATGATCCTCTTTACCCCTGAGAAAAAAATTCCTGGTACCCACTGGATAGGAGGCTGGGTGGGCCGAAGAGTTTGTGGGGATACTTTGGAGAGGAGAAAAGTCTTATGCCCCTGTGGGGAGTTGAACACCAGTTTATTGATTTGAATGAAGTCATCCTGTTGTGTTTCTATATATTCACTTTATTACTATATATTGCTGTCAACACAACTGTACTAGAATATAATATTAATGCAACATGTCGAGGGAAGCCATCCACCCCCGCAAGAAGGGTAAGCTACAGAGGGACAGAAGCCCAACCCAACAGGGACAGAAGCCCAACCCAACCCACCACTACACCAAGGAAATCGGCAACCACCTCACAAAACTAAAAACGAGGCACAACCGCCCCATAAACTGAAAGCAGAAACATACAGAAGTACGAGTGGATGAAAAACCCCCCACTCCCACACCACTCCAACGGAGAGCTCCAAAAGCAGAAGAACAACGGACACAAGTAGCTTTGCACATGCCACACACTTAACCCTACTTACAATAGCACAGTAAATATAAGTCACATTGGGTATAAAATAATGCAGCAAAACACTGTAAGCCATATTGGATCCCAAATGCGCACAACCACCCTGTAAAGCAATAACGGTTCTTAGCTTAGCCTGAAGATGACTATTGTAAGTCGAAACATGTTGCATTAGTATTATATTCTATTATAGTTGTGTTGACTGCAATATATAATAATAAAGTGACCAGTTTATTGGTTGTGCAATTTGTAGGTTAGTCCAAGGATGGTGAGCATTTTTGAGGTTGAGTGGTATAAATGTTATAAATTATTTACAAGAAAAGCCTGTTGCACGTCTGCAGTGGGCAGCAACAAGGGGTGTGGAGCTGGATGCAGTTTTAGGCCACAAGGAATGTTGTATATAAATGCTGCTGAAGTATACTGTAGTAGCAGTATTGCCATTGTCACAGGTGGACAAATAATGTGGTGATTACAGAAGGTTCTCTTTCGTTTTGAAGGGCAGAAGGTGGGATAAAAATTGAGCACTTTAGTTCTCGAAAATGATCTAAATATGAGAAATGTTAACATTATACTAAAAACTGATGTTCCAGTGTGCTGCATATGTTGTAAGATGCGTCTGTCCATAACATCTTACCACAAATCATAAGTTTTGAACTGCTTTCATAACACTGCTGTAATTAATACACAGCAGAAGGCAGAGACACCTGAGTTATTGAAGGAGTGGGTACTGATTCACCCTTGCACTGCCATCATCTGCATGGTCTGTTAACACAGCGGTTCTAAAATTAGCCCTGTAATTGCCCTGCTCCTTGAATAAAGCATGGGGCTTTTTTTAATGGGACCTTTTTATAGTACATGGCTGAATGAAATGAGGTCTTAGATGATGTTAGTCTTCTATTTCTCCTAAAACCCAACTGTCACACAGCACAGGACATGTCAGACTGCTTCATTACTTTCATGGAACATTTCACATGCATTGCCGTTTATTACTCCCACATTGAACAGGTGACCTTTGAAGTAACTGTCCCATCCTGTAAGGAGGCTGTCACTTACCACAAGTGGTTCCTGTTTAGATATAAAAATATATTTTGTTTGTATATTAATTTGTCTTGAGTGAAGTTTTTGTGCTGTTCCAGGCAGCTGATGATCCTTATCGTTAATGAACACCCACACAAGCTTGAGAAAATCTATGTTATGGTCAGCAGATTAAAGAACATTCCAGGAGCTCTGGTAGCTAGAAATGCCCATAACCAGTCAGCACTGAGTCTAGCCTGTTTGTTCTTACATCATATGCCTTTAGTGGCACGTTTCATAGCAGAGGTGATGCTGGAAAAGGGTCTGCTTGTGAATGAGGTGAGTGTCTGTGGAAGTGAGTTGGCATTTGATTATGGGTGCATATTCAAAACATTTCTTTAGTCGTAAGATGTGGCAAATTGCAAGGAATCTTATAAAGACATCATGGTAAAATTGAACCATGAAATCGGAAGGAGTCGTATTTACTGAATGGTTAAAGATATATATATCTCTTCAGTATCTTTTTGTTTAAATTCACAGGAGTATGATGAAGGGAACACTCTGTTGCACCTGTTGTGTGCTAAAGGTGACTCCCATGTGAATGTACTGGCTGAGCTTCTGAGTATGAAAGATCGCAACCATGCCTCATACTTTGACATCAACCAGCATAACCACAGAGAAGGTAGGAATGTGTTATCATCTCTTATTTTACACCGCTTTCTGTTGACAAAACTGATGGTGCATTAGGTTTCCATAGTATGGACTGTAATTTGAGCTTTGAGGTTCTCGCAGCAGTGTCACTGACGGTGTCACCAGGCAAGTAGTTCTTACATTTCAAAGTCATTATGTAGTTGCTGTTTAACGATGAAGGTGAAGGAAACAACATGCGTCAAAACATCAGGAAATATTTGCCCGACAACACACTGTCAACGTCTCAGAAGATTTGAATCTTCAGGGAATGCAATGGTTAGAGTTGCAACGTGAAGGAAGGCTTGTGTTACAGATGGCATCATTCAGTGGCACATGCGTGGTGTGCTGTTGCTGTGATTGAGTATGCTTGAATGTTAGAAGGCATAGCGGTCTTATATGTCTATGTGCAGGGATGAATTGTTGTTTAGATGTCTGCAACAAAGGATGATTTAGGTACCATCAGACGCAATTGTTGTATGTTATGGATGTTCGTATGGCAATATGTGTCAACATAATTCCATTGCCTTCAGGCCATTAATTTAAAACTCATAAAAGTATTGTATACAACTGTGATTGTTTTAACATGTTAACATTTTAAATGTTCTAATCCATGTTTTAACTATTATGAAACTAAATCTGACATTGCAACATGTATTGGTTTAATTTTAAAAATTGGGATCTGGGTTATTGATACTATGTAATACAATTGTAACACTTTTGTGAGTTTTATATTAATGGCCTGAAGGCCACTTCATTATGTTGAAACGTGTTGCCACAGTAAAGTGTGTAATGTCCATTAGTTGCATTTTATGGTATTTAAATTCTTCTGTGTTGCAAATTAACACAGCAGGATGATAAAGTATAATGTTATGTACCTGAATTATAATACAGGCCAACAGAGAACTGACTGTTTACTGTCATTAATATTGAAACTGATAATGGGGCCATTGATTGCTGGGGCAGAGATAAAGACATCTTTTCAGTAGAACAATGTATAATCCCCTGCTGGTTCAGTGTAGCTTCAGCCCCATCTGACACTTTGTATTTCCACAAACACCTGCAATGCACCTTATGATAGAGACCCCTGAAATGTTGAGGTTCAATTTTCAAGTCCATTTGCAATTATGTAGCTTGTGCCAGAGAAGTGATGAAAGTGTGAGGCTTGCAGTTAGTATTGCCTAACATGCTGCTTTTTGTGATTAGAAGTTACTATCCCTGCTTCCAACCCCAAGATGGAGAACCACCCCTTTGGCTGTCCACAACTGCTTATTCAGTACATTTGCATCTGTCCTTCATATCTTGGCTGCTTAGTCCTCCGACTGCAACCTTAGGACACACCATGCTGTGGTGACAGGGTTCCTATTCGACATGGCCAGAAGTGAAATGCGTAAAGAAATATACATCGTAGCCAGAAAGATGCTCCATTTGTGCCAGAAGGGTGTTAGACTTTATAAGGGTCACAGTGTCTATATACCATGAATACAGCATTTTGGTTAGTAATTTTGAATGTTTTTGGATTTATAGATAACATGCATAAGAGAATTACATCATCAGTTGCATGTGTTTTGAACATTTTTTGTTGAGTATACTGACTGAATATTTGAAGTAAGAATGCAATTATTGTTCTTAATGTATATTGATTTTTTTTTTTTTTTATGTTTTGTTGACTGTGCATCCCTGTATAATCTTTTTCAAATGAAGCCAACTGGGTGCACACTACTTCTCAGTATATTTATTTCAACTTCTCTACATGTTTAGGGCAACTATGTGCCCATCATCAGGAGAATTCATTGTATTTATGCGACACTGGTATTTTTCACTCTGTATGGGTGGCTGTCTGGTCTGCTGCATCAGACCAGACAGCCACCCATACAGAGTGAAGAATACCAGTGTCACATAAATACAGTAATTCTGATGATGGGCACATAGTTGCCCCAAAAATATAGAGAAGATTAAATAAATATTTGGAGGGGGGGGGGGGAGAGTGTATTGATTTCTTTTCATCACAGATGTTTGAAAGTATTTGTATCTTAGTACAGTTTAAAAATATGAATTCATTACAATCAGATGTGATATGCTGTTCCTTACAGGAACCCCACTGCACATGGCAATAAAAAAACACTCCAAGAAAGTTAACTGTTCCCAGACAGTTGCTTTTCTGCTGAGCCAAGGAGCAGATGTGCTTGCGCAGGTGTGTTCCATTCTTCTCTTTTGCCCTTCTGTGGTTTAAGATTCTGAGATGCTGTTTGTTATGTATTCTGTGCTCATACTGTAAAATCTGTAGTGACAAAGCATATGATGTAGGGTGATGCAGAACAAGCGCTGAGGAAATATTTGCTGTGTGTGTCACAATTTGTATGCCTCATTTTTGTCATGAGAATGAGTAAGTCAAGAATGCAATAAATGGGGCATGAGAATGCATTAGGAAAGAAGAACTGCATACAGAATTTAGTTTAGGCAGCTTCAAGGGAAGAGACCAGCTGTGAGTACTTTTAGGCCACATACTTTCAAATTAGATTCATGAGAACAGAATATGAAAATGTGAACTGGAAAATAACTGTCTAAGAATGGGGTTTTTGTGAACAGGATGAACATAATAGCAAGCAAGGCATTGACCAGTCACATAGTTATCCACATCTTGAAGGTGTTGCAATAATAGTAGTCTTCTGGGTTTTTATGCAGTGTAGTGCAGAGTGTATCATCAGTTGGTTCTCTCAGAATAGGGAAAATGTGAACTGAGGGAAGGTGCATTGGCCAAGAGTTGCATAATTTTATCTGCACTAGAAGCTCGTGTCTCACACACAGTATATTACTGCATGTGAGAAGTGTTTTCTGTTGAGCAGTACTTCTGCAAAGTACATGTGTCATGGTGGAATTGTTACCAGAAATTTTGTAAAGATCGTCCTGCATCAAGAGTGACATGCAAAGGAACAATATACAGGAGACTGGAAAACTTCTAAGTTATAGGTTCAGTGCTGTAGAAAAATGAAATTATAAAAAATTGTACTTTTTTGGATGAGGCATTATGCAGGATGTATGCTGCCGCTGTAACAGATGCATATGTTGCTGAAGTCCACTTGCGATTCATGAAGATTGCTTTACCTTACCTCAGAGTGCAGTTAATACATGCAATATCATAGGACCCATCTTTATCCCAAAAGAAGAAAACACCGTTATGTTACATTAATTCTGGGTAATTCAGGTAATCTACTGAAGAAGAGAAAATGTAGGGTAATCCACTTTATTTGCAAGAATTGAAGGGTAATTTCTGAGGGGAAATTGTTAATATTTCAAGACTCACTTTCTTGTGCACTGAGAAATGCTTGTGGAAGGTACGAGGTAAAAATTTGCTATGCCTATTTGGTTATATACCAAGCATTCTGTATAGTTATTGTGTCCTGGCATAAGAAACCCAAAAGGCAACCATCTGTACAACACCTGTTATGAAAACCTGAAAACTTATGTTTGTGAAAATGACCTGCACTATACGGTAACAGATGATAAATAAATAAATAAATACATTTTTACATATCAGCAGTTGAGCAAGTGCAAGGCATTTAAGATTATGTCGATTTTACCTGTTGCCTATAGGAACGCTCTGGTGGTCTGACTGCGCTGCATATGGCTATCAAGGAATCCTGTGATCCTCTGCTGGTGCAGCTCCTCCTCCAAGCAGCAGAGAGGAGGAACATTAATCTCGTAAGTAAGGGGGACTACCCAGGTGACACTGCACTACATTACATTGCCCTGAGAAACGATATTGCACTGCATCAGCAGGCCAGAGTGTTTCAGCTGCTTGTGAGGTATGGAGCAGCGAGCAACCGTTGCGGGAGCCAGGGCAGGACACCCCTTGCTCTTGTGTCGACTGAAAGAAAGCGTGTAAGGTTCACATTCACATTAAATCAGTGAAAACGTTATGTCCTCTGTGAAATCTTTTTTGCTCATTATTTGAAGACTGTAAGCTGAGCATTAACTAGTTACTATATAATATGAATTGTAATTTATAAAGTTCGGACAAGAGAAGTGTTTGTTGGTTGGTGGTCTGATTAATGTGTACTGTTACACTGATCTGCTTTTTTTGAACATTGTGAGTTTCCACTTTACTGGGTACTTTGGTTTTGGTATGTCATGATCTATTTTATGTTAAATGTACGGATTTTTATAAGGTTGTGAGCTGGGACTTGCCACTAAGTTTCAGGTCAGATTTAATACTTTCAAATGACAGTAGCTTATAGAAACTGCCACTTTACTTTAGGCTGGGCAGTTAATTTCTCATACATTCAGTACTGTACAGTGTCCCAGACAAAATCTGAGGAGCTGGATATAATGAAAACTTCTGTGTGTTTTTCAGAAAATTACATGTGGCATTAGAATTGGCCATATTTCTCTCTGGTGGCAGTAATGTGAGACACAATGGTTCCTGATTTGTGTGGGAAACAGAGTACAGTTACTGGGCTTCATAGTTGAGCAAAGTTAAAATTGTTATGCCATTGGCCAATCTGTCTCTTTCATCAGATTCATTACATAATTTGCTCCTTTGGGGGGGAGGGGGGGGGGGAGAGAAAATATGTTGGATAGTGAGAGGGGCTTTATTTAACAGTGCCAGTTCATTAAGAGTTTATAGCATCAGTTGTGGATGAAAGAGTATGGAAAATTGGTTGAGAGGGGAAACTGAAGAACTGTATGTCACATTGGCACTTTGTTGTTATTTTGTATTCATTAATGTCTGCACAGTTATGAGGAGGAGATAATGATAGTCCGCTGAGAATAAAATGCACTGGCATGCAGTATTACTATACTCTTTGGCTGCACACGTGTCACTCTGCTTAGCAGTGCACCTAACAAGTAGGTCTGTGCTTAAAAGTAATCTGTTCATCTTCTCTCCAAATCCCCAACCCTTTTTAAAAGTACGTTTATAAACTTGTGTATAACAGACAAGATTGTGCTGTGTCTGTGTATCATATCGGGGCAGTCACTGTTCTGATCAAGATCAAGATCAAGAACGCAAGTCAGCAGCGTACCATGTGAGCAAACTTGTGCACTGTATACTTCACTGTTTTTTTTTTTTTACACTGGTCACTTATAACACTTTCCAGTGTACTTCAAAATTACCAGTAATGTGTACAACATTTCTGTCACAGAAAAGCGTGAAATTTTTTTTTACGAAATTTTGTGAATCTTACACAATCTTCTGTTGGATCACTGAATTGTGAAAGCAGGTTGATTTCTTGTTTGCAGATTGGGAATTGTGAACCTTCCCAGTTCTCCTTTTTTCCCCAGTGAGTACAAAGCTGTTTATTAATGGTTCCATTTGAAAAAGTACATTCATGCAATAAACATTTACAGTGGCCAAACCAACCAACATTGACCATCTTACTTTGTGAGAAAGTTTACCCATACATGTATGCTTGTTACATTTGTTGCTGTATGTTAGGACTGATACACTGAAACATATCAGACATGTTTCTCCATAATTTGTCTGTTCATTAATTTTTTGTTTATTGTTCTTGTCTCACTTTAACTAGGCATTAAAAAAATTTGCAATAGAGGATTCTATTCTAAAGTGTACACATTTTTGAACAGCAGGTTGTATCAAACTAGTGCATGTGTTGAGGGTCACATTATGAGGTTTTTTTAAAAAAAATCATTGTGAGTTTTTAATGCATTTCAGGTGATTGGGGAGCTAAGCATGAGGCCTGGTTGTCATTCCCAGAGCAGTGAAAGTAATAATTTTTCTGAATGTAAATCTGCCTTTATTTTTGTAATGTGAGGCTAATATGTTTTTGTTTTTGCTTTCAGGAAATCCAGAAAATCATTCACAGACGATGAGAAAACTTTGACGTCAGGTGGGTGCTTAGCTGCATATGATCGGTGTGGTTTGCAGCGTCCAGTAAATGGGCTGACATTTGTGTATTTAAACAGCTACATTTGAGAAATGACATTCCATGCCTGCAGTAGTTCACACAGGATAATCTGCATTTTACCTAATGGCATCACAAGCACTTCGTATTTCCATGAGTCTTTATTTCTGAAAACTGTAGCATTTTCTCAGGAAGAGACTGACATGTTTGAGACACTGTCATAATTACAAGGGAGGACTGCTATTTCTACAGCTTCCAGTTTACAAATGCATTAGAAAATGACAGAAATTGTGATAAGTGTCCTAGTGTGAACCATCGTAATGTAACCCTTCCTGAGTGACCATCTTCAGCAGATTGTATACCTGTGCGCAGGATCATATCACGTTAATTGACATGCATACATGACCACATATCATGTCTGAATGTGCTTGTATACAGGTTGTTCTGTGGGATCGCATGAACACGCTTTTTGAAACAAGCTGACCTAGACTCCCAGGTCAGTGCTTACTCAGTGACATATAATGAACATTCTGTATAGTACTTACATTTGTAGTTATATAGTGGGTAAAAGAAGCTGATTTTTTTAATTAAATTTTTTTTACAGTATAGCCATTGGCAAGGTATCACCATTGATTCTGCGATTTTGAAATGGACTTTGTTCCTGAAAAGTGACTAAAAACTGGAATTTGCATGGTGACTAATATGATGATTGTGATCATCTGTTTGAGATAGGCACATATCTGTAAAATTAGACAGTGTCACATACCAAAAGACTTAACTTACAGGTTGTTAAACATTAATGCAAATAATTATGCTGTATGTTAGGGTAGTTGGTGTTAACAGTAAAGATAGATATTTAATTCTGAAAAGTCCTGATCCTAGTATTTTATATACATATGTGTGTGTTCTCAACATGAAGAATATGTATGTATATAGGGGAATAAAAACAAAACTTACGTACCTTATTAAGTTGTGAAATCCGCATTCAGTGATGATTTCCTTGATAAAATTAACTTAGAGTCTTCATGGATGGAATTCTTTAATTTTTTCATTTCTTCAGTTTATTTTTGTAGGTCCATTTGCTCTGATGTTGTTAAACTTGCATAGAGTAGCATTAGATGTTTGATTTGACAGCATAATTTGTGAAGAAGATCCCTTACTTTACACAACAGACAGTGCTTGTTCACATGTTCAGTAATTCAACAGGGTTGTTGAAGTGCAGACAAATTCCTGATAGTGTTGTAATGTACATGGCATTGCATTAGGAAACTGTCGAGTGAATTTGGTAGAGGAATTTGAAGAAACTGCATGAACTTGAAAATGAAAACTCTCTGGTCCTTAAAAACATTGGGAACTACTCACCCAGTGACACTGTGTCACGTCCTGTAAGACTTCAAGCATCAGTAACATCACTGTGAGAACATCAAATCTTGCAGCCATTTCTGTGTTAGACACATGAGACTTAACACAGATGTTAAGCACTGATGAAAGCATGCAACATGTGAGGGAAACAGTTCACAGAATTACAGAGGTGTCACTTTTATCTTCACAGTTCTGTATCAGGATAAGTTGATTTCGTTGGACGTTTCAAACTGCTTCTGCCACATGTTGTATGGTTTTGTGAGTGCTTATGATGTGCCTACATCTAACAACATGTTTCAGATTGTTGAACACAGAACTGGTTGCTTTAAATTGTCATAAATGTTGTAAAAAGGAATCATGAGTATTATAAATTGTTGTTAGTAATTTTTTGTGCTTGCATGATGCTTAAAATTCAATAAAAATATCCTTATAAATACCATGTGTTCTGTATTGTAGGACATCATCTTCACAGTTAATGCTGTTTGTCGAAATTCCCAGCATTACTTGCTGCTAGCTTTAGTGCCTAGGACTGATATGTGACATAATAAATAAAGAAAATCTGTAAATAGAAATGATCAGTTGTTTCATGAAAACCGTGTATGTGATGATATTATTTTGTAAGACATTCTTAAATCACTAACAACTCCTTATGGCATGTACAAAATGAGCATTTATAGTTTCTGTTTAGTACGTTATTAAACTGTTACTATTAATGTGTGAACGCAGATTTTGCCTTGGAGAATATTGAGTACAAAGTGTCACTTCACAGATATAATACTTTTCTGACAGAAGTTCAAAAATTATATTCAGCAGATGTGAGTTGGTTGTAATGGTTCCCGTGTGCTATTTATTGCACAGTCTCTATCACTTCAGTTAGAAGTGTGTGCAGTCATACTTCTGCATACTGAAGTAGATCTGAAACCTGTCATTGTTTGTACAGAAGTAGTGTGATGTAGTTGTAAACGAAACTTTCAGCTGTCAGTTTTATGTCCATGGTGTATTTCTTCCTGGCATTTATAAAAGCATCTTATTGGTGGGGAGGAGGGTTGTCATTTTTAAACTTCTTTAAAAAAAATTCATACACTGTTGTACCTAGGGAAAAGGGTTTCTTTGAGATTGCTGTGTCCTGCCAAATGTTCTGTTCATACGTGACAGTGAAAGTTTGAGCAGAAAGGCTGTTTCATATACTGAATTCAAAATGATTGTGGGAATGACCATGTGACAGTGCCGTGTTCTCTTGGTGTCAGATGGGAAGATCAGGCGTTTGTTGCAGTGAGTTTTGCACATGAAATTAACGTGACTCAGCTAACCCAGAAATTTTCAGTCTGTTCAGAACCTGAAGATCATTGATGTGTTTGCAAGGTCCTGGTATAAGCACTATCCCAACCGAGGTCACTTCTGCTTACATCCTTCCATTACGTTAGTTAAGATTACTTTTAATATTCTCCCTTAAATCCTGTACCTCTCAGGTGTGCCCAACCATACAGATTTTTCAATGTACAGAATATTTAATGTGCTTTATCACTGTCTCACATTTTTTGCATGCCTCTTTGTTGGCAGTGGAATGCAGAAAAGGTCATATTGTTGACATGTTCTATCTGTGTGTCATTATTTCACAGGACATGCTAGAAGTGTCAGTTGTAACTAACATATAGTGTAAGGCACCAGTGTTCCAGTAGTACTCTTTAATTATTATGTGGAGGGTATTTCACTTGTTACCTCTGTCTGATGAAGTTTCAGAATTTTCTGAAGAGTGGTAGGGTTTTGGGGTAGTGTGAAAGGAAAAATTTGGTTTAGGCAAATCTGGTGGGAACTGGGGTACACATTGAAGGTAAAGTTGTCCGTCTCCACGCCACGCAGGCATGTAGGTGGGAGTAGAGGTCTAGCTCCACTCTTTGTTCGTTAGTGCTTGGTTGGTTATATTTGATCTTCATTAATTTGTTTTAAAATATGTGTTGAACATTATATTCAAGAAGGATTGATGCATTGTTTTCTCCATTCCATAAGAAATGAACCATGAACTTTTCATCTGAAAAAACATACGGGAAAATTTAGTGTGGGGGGGGGGGGGATTGTGGTGGTGGTAGTGGGGAATTGAGATGGATCAATACTAATATTCACATGATGTCCATTGGCATCATTTCATTAACACCTGTGTAACAGTAACCAGTAATTCTGAATTATACAGCCTTTGCTGTTACTCATTTGTAGGTACTTAATAAAGTTTTGTTGATTGCAGATATTGTAGTAATTAAGTGAAATTAATATGGTTGTTACACACACTGAACTTTTAAAGGATTTTGAAGGAGGTGTTTGTGATCTATTTCAAGTTGTCCAAACTCTCATATGCAGGGACTGAGGAAAATCATAAAGCAGGGGTGTGCAAATCCTGGGTGCCAGGTTCCCTGGTCAGCTAAATTTTGTATAGCGGTGCCATATATCTGTTGTTCCACAGTATGAAACTTCCTTCATGTCACCCATCACACAGAATTTTGTGGTGGCTTCTAGATTTTTGGAAAATTTGTGCATCCCTGGCAAAAAGAAACTCAGTATTAGGTGCTCTGGCTCATGTCTCTCAAAGACAAGTTAGAATCTTTTCCATTTGTTCTAATCATGCTGTTATTTGTGTGTATACTTTTCTGTGAACTGAGGATATATGGTATGCACGTGCGCGCGCATACACACATACACACACTTGTAAACCTGTTGGGTATATATCTTAAATATTTATACAAATGTATATCTCTGTGTGCCTAAATAAACATTGGTAGAGATTTGTTTGTAAAGACTTGTGTCAGTGTGAAAAACTTCTGAAAGTTTATATTTTTACATCGTGATGTGTGTAACGCGATTGTAATGATCAGCTCCATTCTAGCAACCGGTGTTGGAGAGTGTGTTCTCTGTGTTGTATATAATACAAATTCAGTCAGGTTTATTTGCCAAAATTCTCAGCACTGTAAATTCCAACCTAAACTTCAGCTGATAAAAGCTGGTAAACGATGTATCGTGTTTGGTACAAGGAGTGTGTTGTACACTATTACTTGTAAAAATGTGTCCAATAGTATGTAGGTGGTACTCTGTTTTGCTGTAAAGTATATTTTTCTTGTGTGTAACTGTACAAAAATTTGTAGTGTTTTAAAGTTCTATGTTTGTTTCATGGAGGGAAGTATCAAATTTGGATGTGTGTGTGTGTGTGTTTTTTCCTCAGTGATGTGACAACAAATCTTTTCACTATGCGTGCTGCTTGCTCATTGCTGCATAGTGCTGCGGTTTAACTAAATTCTGACAGCACAGACAGAGGACATTTGCTTTCCTTTGCCATATTTGCACAATGGGCTTGTCATGAAACATGGGAAATATTCATGCCAACTATATCTGTGTATGTAGAATAATGTTGGCACTTGCACATGAATGGAATATTGATGTACCATAAATGTGTTTGTTGTAATTACATTTTGCAGACCTAGTTTGGAATGCATTTTGTATTGCTAATTTTTAGGTTATGATCTTGCATTGTTTTGCCAGGAGCTTAATTATATAGGCTGTCCTTAAGTTAGTAACTTAACTGTCAAAACACATTCTCTGTTATGGAAGTCACATGTACATTTGTTACGCTAGAAACAGGTGATATAATTGTCTCTTGTACTGTTTCAGTCTAGTCCACATTGAGTCCACTTCATCACTTTGATAAAAATTCATGATCTTTAAGTAACATTTGTATAGATGTCTGAAGGAAATGCACACAAATATTTGTGTACACTTGGCAGTGACAACTATTCCCAGATATCTATACAAAGATCCATGTAGTGGACTGATTGTCTTGAAATTTATGTGCACTGGGTGATTGAAGGCCTCCCTGTAAAAACACATTGACTCATTGTCGACAGAATGAACATAGTAGCCATGCCAGCTTGTGAGCTTGGAACAGTGTTTGTGCGGTCACATGTCCAAGAAAAATCTATGGATTGTTGTAGGTTAATTTTAAGGGATAACTTAAACTATGCAAAATGTATGTTGTGTGTTAAATCAGTAGTAGTGTGTCTTGTGAAAGTTACGGGACATTGTGAAGTATGTTTGCATTTTTTTTTTTTATACCATCTCACATGTCTCATGAACTGTTTGTGGAGTTTTGATCTTCCAGAACCATAACAACGCCTTGCCAGTGGCAAGTGACTTGAATGTGTGCTGAAGATAATGAGGGATGGCCACATCTGTGTTTCCACTTACCATGCCAATTGTGCTTGATGAATGATTTGTGTGATTGTAATTTTCTAGAACTCTGTTTGTGTTGTACTACTAGAAAGTCATTTGGATTTTTGTTGTAGAGGTTTAATATAATATGAGATATCAAATGCTTTATTGTCCAACTAATGCACTCAAATATATAAAATCACTAATTGTTAAAAACCAATTAAACGTATAAAAGCCACTCCAACATGTTTCGTTCATGCAGGAACCATCATCAGGGAGCTACAACCAGTGCTTAGCTAAAATTACAAGTCTTGTTCATCTGTGTGTGTTGGTACAGGCGCACCTGTACCTGTATTACAAGTCTTGTTCATCTGTGCATGTCAGTACGTCTGTACCAACATGCACAGATGAACAAGACTTGTAATTTTAGCTAAACACTGGTTGTAGCTCCCTGATGATGGTTCCTGCATGAACAAAACATGTTGGAGTGGCTTTTGTACGTTTAATTGGTTTTTAACAATTTAGTGATTTTATATATTTGAGTGCATTAGTTGGACAATAAAGCATTTGATATCATTGATGCATGGTATAACCATGAAGATTAATATGAGACATAATTTTTTTCTTTATCCATAAATGTATGATTTTACATGCTGAGTTTAATGTCATTAGAAACAAAACTTATGTTATCATCAGTGAACATGTATTTGAAGTACATGAATGTGCAATAACATTGAATACGGTGTGAGATATGAGATTCTCACATTTATTTTGCTGTAGATTCAAGGCTCGTAACACTAGGTGAATACTGTAGTTCTCATTGTATCAGAGGTCCTGCCCAGTGCTTTTCACCACCACCCCCATTAGCCTGTCGCCCACACAATCCATATGATAACCTTTTCACCTTACTGTAATAGTGTAGCTGCTCCTCATGGACCATACTGCAGCATCTTTTGAATCCACTTCTAACAATCTATAAAGAAATTCAATTGATCCTTTAAACTCTCAATATTATATCTCAAAAATTGACTCTTTTTCATTTGTTAATAAAGTTTAGCTTGACCATGTCTTACCACATGTATGTTTTCAATATGAATTTCCTGCAAGTTGAACATGGACAGAGGAATGGCAGATACGAAGAGAGTATAGATTGTTCATACACTTCTGTTTTTATTTTTTGTTAGTGTCTCATTCTCAGTGAGTGTAAAAAACACCTACTGTGTGTATTGTACCTAGCCATATAATATTCTATGTGCATCAGTGTATTGCGTTGTCATAAACTGAAGTACCCTTTCCACATCTGTGTGTAGTAGATAATTAAAGAAAGACAGCCATCACAGTACAACTATTATGATGACTTTTGTTTGTTAATACCTGAACCTTTTTTCAGCTAGAAGGGTTATCAGCTTGCTTCACTTAGTATCACAAAACACTGACATGGTATTACATTACACAGTTAGCTGTGCCTTTTGTGCATATGTGATTATCCATTATATACACATGTGTAGTGTTGTATTAGTGTCCTTCTGTTTTGGACGTTTAAATCTGAGTAACTGTGAGGTACTAACAGTCAAATTTTGAGTTCACTCTTAATATACCTATACTAAACAGCATAATTCATGAGTCTGCTTCTTGGAAATTGAAGGGAAACATTCTGTCCCCTTTACAAGAACACAGTGTCACATTAAACACTTCCAGTGACACAATATTTCACATTTGTTCATTTTCTCACATTTCATTTGCTTTATATAGTGTGATTGTCCATGCACAGCTGTGCGTCACATTTACTGTTGTATGGGAAGACTGATTCCCTAAACTTGGTTTACTTCCTGTTGGTTTGGTTTATCTAATAACATTATTATTATGATTATTATTTTGCCGGTTTTCCTCCCTGCAAGCTTCTAATTCTTTTTAACAACATGTTGCATTGTTTACTAAATGTTTTGCAGTTTCTACTGAGCTGGTGTAACTATACTTGGTGACACTACTGGTGGAAAGTATGAAACTCTAGCCAGCACATTGTTTCAGCTTGGAGTGGTCGTTATTTTATGTACTAGAACTGAAACAATGTACTGTCTTAGAATCTTGTTTTTATGCTGTGTTTGAAAGTACAAAACTTGTGTATTTGTAAGCCATATACATTTAATGTAACAACATTATTAACCGTATGAAATACAGAATATGCATTGCTACCTGTTAAAAGTTCTTGTTTGTCTACCATAAGCCTGATCCATATCATGTTCGAACAATGTCATCACATTTGTGTGGTCATCATGCCAAATTTGTGGGCCCAGGTGTGTAATTGTATCACGTGCAGCGTAGTTCTAAATTTAAATTTTTGCATACAAATACTATTGCAGCCTTGCCTCTATCACAAAATGGGTGAGAGAGATCGTGACTAAATTGAAGACGAAGCAAGACAGAGTAATGTTGCTGAAATGACTTGTGCAAGGTGCAGTCTATGGTTTCTGTTGTTAAATATTATTGACTGAGACATATAGGAGCTTTTGATGGTATTACAGCAGTGTCATTGATGATTCAAGTCTTCCAGTTTGTTATATCATCTCAACTGGTAAACAGTTGCTAACATTATGAAGGATTGTAGCAGTTTGGTAATGAACTGCTGTTGTACTGTACAGAGCTTGAAGATGGAGGCAGCATACTGCTTTGAAATGTCAGTTACTTTTTACCAGAGGACATGGTGTTATGTCCCAAAAGCCTTGAATCTTCTCTGACATTTAATTTTTACCAGTTGTTTCGGGCTCATTACTTTTGTTCCTGGAAGTTTTTCTAGTTTAACCCTTTAAAGACAAAGCGCAGACCGCTATATTTAAAGACCCATTCCGTACCGCGCTGTAAATCCTTTTCATCTCGGTTATAAAAACCAATCAGTTTATGATGTAAGTGGCACAAGTCGCTGTTCTCAGATAAATACAAAACACACAAATACAGTGTGGACAGAGCGTACAATTGTTGAATGTTAAACTTGTGGTGCATCATGTAACCAGTGTGGTTTAAAAGGGCAATGTTATACATTTTTCAGCTTATTTCTGTCAGGCTTTCATTCAGCAGCCAATGTGGTTGCGTGTGCTTCCTTTGAGCATTCTTTGTCGAGACTGTGGTTCATGTTGGTTTTACTCACAGTAAGTGACCGTATTTGAAGTTCTGTTGCTGTCTGTAGAGCCTTCTCAAGGCTGTCTGATACATTAGTATGCAAGTTGTCTACTGTCAAAAAATGATTAGATTTTGACTTGAACTTCTGGAATTAAAAATTACACGTAATTATTTATTTATGATCTCCCCTAAATCTTTTATGTCCACCAGATGGTGAGCACTTGCACAGGCTGCCCCCCCAACAGACTAAATGTTGAGTATGTGTGGGTGTTGTATCTACTGAAATGTGATTCTTTTTTTTTTTGTCATGTACAAAATACACAGAAGAGGTTTATATCACAATCAAGTTTCATTTATTCATTTGTGACGTGTTGGATTAGAAGAAATTATTGCTGTTAAAATGAAATGGTTAGTATAGGAATAGTTTTGACATTTTTTGATCATGCTTATTTAATAAACCAATGTTAATATTTTATTTCCACATTGCTACTACAACTAAATGTAGGTAAAAAGCATGAGTATGAAGCATTGAAAATGTTAGGAGTAATTGGTTTGTATATGATGGTGTTTTGGATTATGACATGTCTGGTATGTAGATAACAGTGTGAGAATGAGCTTGGCAAACATCCCCAACATTTTCCAAGTTTATATGGTCACAGAACTCAGTCTGGAAAGAATATGTTGCTTCCATTGCCGGGGTGACCATGTACTGAAATTGACGATGTTACACGTTGGACTAAAATCTGCACAGACACCTTTGTGCAAACGTGTTGGCGGTATCGTGGCTTCCATCTGTCTGACCTGTAATTTTACAGATTACGTGCAGTTACAATACGTCGCGTCATCAGTAGATGGCACAAGTAATCGATGTTAGCGCGTCATCTCATGCTTATTGATGTAACTAACTGGAAGGAGTCGGTGCAACGCATGCGTATACGCCTCGTCAGTGTCACCAAGATAAACATTATTAAGATAACAATAGTGAAAATATGCAATTGCAGAAAATATTCGTATTCTACGTATACAAATCATTCTTTAACTGCAACTCTATTTCAAATTAAAAATTTTATTTTCAATAGTTGATTTTCTGACATTTTGAAATATCATTTAAGGGAATACGTTGGGTGCCCTGTGTTTGAGTTGTATGTGCCACCATAGATCTTTTGCAAGACAAGGCTTTGCTACCAGGAGTGGTTGGAGTGTGGTGTATATTAAAGTAGTGGATAGCGTTATACTGTGTGTGTTTCCATGTGTAAAAATTTCGCATTTGCAATTGTGACTCTACCCGTTTAAAAATGGACAATGAAGATGCTCCCTCGTCTGTTAATTTTATACCATGTGTGAAATGGGTGAAAAAAGGAGTTGCAAAACAAATTCCAGAGAAGGTTAGCCGCATGGATATTGAAAATAACATAAATCATATAATCATTTAAGTAACATATTTTTCATATCCTAATTATTGCTAATGACTGATTGTTGTTGTAATCGATTTAAATTAGGAAACTTGGTAGCATAATTTCAAGGAGTAGTGATAATGTTAGTAAGGCGTTCATTAGTGTATCGGTACACGTTTTATTGGTATGAAGTTTAGCAACTGAATTGTTAGTGCTAAAGGGGGAAGTTTCATTCTGGTTCACATCATCCGTATTATCTGAAAAGTAGATAATTCAGACACGGGAGTGGCTACGAATGAAGTGCGCTCTGCTTAAATCGACGATGCGATTTTTCGATTATTGAATTGCTACGTATTGGTAACTGCAACAGAAGTTATTACAAGATACCATTAAGGTGAAGCCAGCTCACACAAAGAGTTTAATCGTGAGCGTTAATATGTATGTGCGATACGAATAATTTGTCGACTAACGAAGTGACTGCTGTGTGAAGATGAAATCAGAGGACTGTAATTGTGTATATATATTAAGTACTGGGAGCTGGAAAATTAACTTTTCTTTGTGGTGTTATTGACCATCTAGTAAATTAAGATTATAATACATAAAGCTGTCTTAGTTTCACAGTACCCAAGAACTGTTATTGCCCCACAGCATTTTGGTTTGGAATGATATTTTTGTAGAAGTAAAAATGAACTGTTGTAGGTTTTTAAAGCCTAGACCATGCTATGTCCACTCTTCATCTTCACAAGATCTCTGTAACTGCTGCATGTAGCAACCACCAGAACTCAATACGTCTTCATTTGACTGAATGTTGCACACTTTATACACCATTCTCTGGTGAAATATTGATGCGCAGTTGTTAGGAGTAAAACCTGTGGATGTTCGAATGAAAAATGAAGATGTCTCAGAAAGACTTTAACAATAGGTCTGTGGCACATAATATACAAAGGAGGTTGTGTATAATGCTACTTTTTAAATATTTCTTATACTTCCCATTTTAATTGTATTTTAATTTAAATATCAATAACAAATATGTGTTATGAGTCCATGTTTTCTTCTCTGTACTGTTATATACCAGAGTTCAGGTAATTTTACTTTACTAAATAGAGTTTTAACTATGTAATTTAATCCTCCAAAATGTTCTGTAATGGGTCATGTGACTTTGAATGGGTTTTAGTTTAATGCTTTAGTAATTTACACTTGAAATTTTGTGTGATTTTCCTGATGTTGGGCATGTGTGGCTAAAACGCATGGGAGGTACAGTAAATTTGCTGTAGCCCAAAACTGACTGTGCACTGTGTTGATTGTTCTAGAACTATTTCCATGAAATTTTTGTTCTGCCTTTTGCCAGATTTTACATAGAAGTTAGAAAAATATATAAGGCAAATTACTGACATTTTATTTCATTTTGTGGGATATTTTGGAGAGTTGTTAGCTGTGTGAGTGAATACTTTGCTATTTTATTGTAGAATTTTAGGCATTGTGTGCGTGTGAGGTATGTACGTACACTAGCAATGAATATTGCAGTGGCATAACACAGTCCTATAGTCAGTGCCATATTTTCTGATAAGATGCATAAGCCAGAATGGGGTAAAAAATGTCAAAATTTGTGACCAATAAAGTGAGAATACCTCTTGTGTAATTTGTTATTTTTAACCATAAGAATGTTTTGTGGTATATAAGTTTCTTTTCATTCTTTTCTGATTGTGTGTTGGGCATGATTGTCTGGGTACACATCTTCACCACATTGGAATCCGCCCTGACCCCTACTGCATCATGCTATGCAGCCTCCGCGAACCCACGGTCAGGAACCATTTAGGACAGTGTACCACACTATTTAATAGGACAGAGTGTGAGCAATACTGAGAGGCCAGGACAAAAAATGATGGATAACTGACTTTGCTTTTTTTTTTTATTACTATTTTTGTGACTACTGCTTAGTATTGGGACTTTAATATTTACCTTGAATGTTGTTTATAGTACTGATAGTATTTATAGCCTAATGTTAATATTTTGGTTTTGTTGGTCGCATAGGTCAATGATAAATAATCAGTGTACCTGGCATTAAGTAAAAAAAACCTTTCTTATGGCGCAGTGTTATTACATTCTAGTTAATAAGCTCACCATATAAAATAGATAACTGCATTCCTTTGTGTCAAGTAATTGAAGATATAACAAATTTGAAGCATGAGATGGAGGCAGGCCATCTATGTTGAGGTATTTAAAGTTTCTTTCCTCATCCCTTCATTCTTGCCCTTCCTGCTGCCTCTTCACTGAATGACATTCCAGTCATTGGGTCATTCCTCTCGGTAAAAAAGAATCACACATGATTCTGTAGCTGGATGTTGTTTTATATATTTTAACTGCACTTGCTTGATACAATAATAGGTACTGCAAGGAGTTAGTGTAGGTGCATTCTTTTATCTGAAAACTGTTTATTGCCACTTCTTTTTGGCTTGTTCATGATATTAATGTAGCAGACTCAACTTAGACTACTGACATTGTGGAGTACTAGCAGTATTGACCTACAGTTGTTAAATAAGGGCTCTGTATCTCCTAACACCCATGCACATTTTACATTGAAGAAACAAACTGTATGTCATATATTGAAATTCACTGTCCATTATTTTTACAGTAATTAATGTTCCGGATTCAGTCCCTGTAAAGACTCAATGTAATGAATATACAAGGTGGGCCAAAAGTAGGTATACAGTTTATAGTTAATTACTGTATACCCACTTTTGGCCCACCCTGTGTGTAGAAAGTTAATTCTCAAAACTGGATCTGCAGAATGAATGAGTTTTTTTGAACAGTTTGAACTTCTTTTGGATGTTTGATGCTTTTTTCTGTTCACAGTGGGTATTTTTGTACAATTTTAAAATGTGCTGCAGCTGGTTAAAGATTAATCCAGATATTGTTTGTGTAATTACAAACAGACATGCTGTAATTGTTTGTATCATATAATTCTCAGCAAATGTGCTTTACTGATTATGTGTCTTACCATGGATGCAAACACAGCTGAGTGACTGCAAGAAGAAACCCAAGGATATTTATGGAAATGAACTGATCCCTTCTTGTATCATGCTGTCTTCATGTTAACACATGATTCCATGTGTGCTGACCACTAGTGAACTAAGCTAGATCAAAGTGCTGCATCTGTTGGATAAACCTCTCTGTTCTTTCTTTCAATGACCACCCGAATCACTGTACCATTTCATACGTAACTTGTGCAGCTGAAGAAGCACCATTAAAAGTGTGATGTCTGATGTTATTACAGCACTGCATATCAAGATTATTGTCTTCAAGGTTGCGATTCCATGCTGTCATTAGGCGATCTGTTACCATTCTGACATGTTTCTGTTTTCAGTACTGTTGACATCAATATAACTATAATACAGTGGCCATATTTCCCTGTTGTACTCACTTTTTTTCTGTGTGTAGTTTTGCTGTCTACCGAACATTTTGTGGTTATATAACCAACATTTAAAAAATGTTTTATGTTTGGACTCCCCCCATCAAGAAGTAATTTGGTGAAAGTTTATGCATACATTACATTAGGTTAGTTTGATGTCATTTGCCATTGTTATACAAGAAGAATAAATGGGTCATAAAACAGAAATATAGTGGCAATGATGGGTGTGTTTTAAAGATCTTGCTGCCAAAATATGGTTTCCATTATACTTGTAATTAAGGTATGTTATTTATAAACTTCCATTTCTGTTAGTTGGTTTCTATTTAAGAATAAAGGAAGCAGTGTAGAACAAACATTTGTTGTATCTGTCGTGAAGTTAGATGTTTATAAGTTACGGTATAATTGTACAGTGTTGCAACACCGCCAGCAAAGCTTGGACCATTTCGGTGAACTTGAACTTTGTGTGGGCCGTCTTGCTTCAGTTTTGTAAGATTTTAATTTGTAGTATAGTTGATAAGCTGTTGAGACCATCTTCTGTTCCTTGTTATGTAGCTATCTATATTATACTGTTGCCATGACATTTTATTGCTCAATAAACAGAAAATAAAGCCTCTCTTTGAGTTCTGAATTACTATTCGCTCTCGATAAATATATAAACTACTGCCGTTAATTTACATTCACTGCACTCTTCACCTATGCTGTGGTCATAAAATTTGCTCAAGGTTCAGGCTTTATTTTCATCTAAAAAATTACAGTCCAGTCATTCTTTTACTTTATGAGAAAATGTTTGTTTTTTTGTTTCTGGTGCGACAGCCCCCAGTGGGCCAGGGCCTCCTCATGCACGATGTTTCTAGATCACACACAGTGACGCACCACAGTCAGTAGGACTTCTCTGGATGAGTGGTCACATCATTGCAGAGACCTCTACCTGACAACACACAACACTCACAACAGACAGACATCCATGCCCCTGGTGGGATTCAAACCCACAATCTCAGCAGGCGAGCGGCTGCAGACCTACGCCTTAGACCGCGTAGCCACTGGGACTGGCTACTTTATGAGAAAATACAGAGTCTATTTGCTTCTCCTTAGGGACTGACTAATAGATTCTGGTTTTCCATTGAAACTTCCCCGTGCTTTCCACTCCACCTCCACTTTCTTTGTGTCTCAACATACACCCCAACAACCTGTTAACACCCTTAGACCTTGCCTAGTGCATAGCGCCACTCACCACCATTGGCATATCACTCCCTCTGTCCTCCATGCACATTTCTATAATACACTGTATCCTTCTGTAGCTGCATTGTTGGACTGCTAGACCACAACAGTGGTGGCACTACATTACTGCACAACAGATTGTTACTGAATGACACAGCTTCACTTCCCTGACTGCTTGAATCTTCAACAGTACTGCTCTGAGAAACTCAAATATCACATAACTTTACAGCTTTGGTTCCCAAACTATGAAAATTATTTTCTTTCTTGTTACAGGTTCAGTTAACGGAAGAGGAACTGCAAGAAATAGTTAGTGAGACCAGAACTGAACTCAGGCAAGTGAATGATTGTTACCATATAATGAGAAAGAAACACAAAATAGTTGTAACGAAAGGACAGAAGGTCAGATTGATGTACATTTGGAGATGTTTCAAAGATGTTTTGTGTAACATGTTTAGTGTCCAAAAAATGTCGGCTTGATAGGATTTTGTTTTCTGGCATAGTTTGAAACGCACATTTTTGTACTTGATTGGTGCCAGTTTGGTGTTCAGAGAGCTTGACCATGAATGCAAACTATCTGTACCAAGGTAGCTGTGTGAGTGGCATGCATGTTTACTTGCAGTTTAGTTGCCAACTTGTCTTTTGACTGCAATTTGGAAACAATACAGTATTTTTTTTTTTTTGTGATAACAGTCCGAATGTCTCATTCAGGTGGGTAGTAATCCTTCATGTTTGTTTGGTCCTGGGTTTACATCTCAGTCCAAAGATTTTGCATGGTTTTGCTTGTTTCTTCCAGGTTAATTCTGGGATTGTGCCTCGTAACTAGGTCACAGCAGGTTCCTTCTTTGTCCTGTACAATCCATCCTATCATTTGATGGTGTTCATTCCAAGCTGTTACAAACATCAGTAGATGAATGATCAATAAATCACTGGGTATGAATAACAGGAGCAGGTGTACCTTTTTCCTGGAGTTGAATTAGTCTCACGCCCAGCACTGCTGAAATTTTAAACTCTTGTTTCTTCAATTTGTACAGTGTTTTTGACATAAAGTCCTCTGATTATCTTGTTCAGAATAACCTGTGGGTGATACATACAGTGGCCATACTGAGTGTAAAATGGCCTTGAGACCACATATCGTAGTATTTGTGAAAGCTTACAGCAGAACTTTGATACATGTCTAAATGGGTGTTACATTGAATTGCAGAAGCTGAAAGTAAGTCTCTGCTGGGACCTTCTGTCTTTTCTTGAAATAACTGCTGTTTTGGTAGGGAGTGATAGGAATGCTGCATGAAATATTTTTGACATAATTTTCATTCTCATCATTTTCTGACTGATCTATGCAGTGACTATCTGCAGAATGGGGAAACAGGGTTCTCTTCCTGGTGGGATGGCCTAGAAGTTTCTCACTTTAATGCCACATACGGAATGTCTGTGAGACATAACTAGGATAGTTGATGTTTTGTCTCTAGCAATAAAAATAGCCAGATTTTGTTACCTTAATGTATAGCTGAAATCTTTCAATGCATGAAGCTTTACCTCCTTGCTGTGTTAATACCTTCGCTGCATAACATTTGGGCAGTAAGTGTGAATCAGTAACAGCCGCATTGAGTATCTTGTTGTATCTGCTTTTGTGTGTGTTTTATTACAGATTTTAAGATGTTAATCAAATTTTGCAATATTGCCAATTACATGTATGTGTTTCCTATACAGTCCATATTAGTTACATCACAGTGATGTTGATTTTGAGAAATATTGGTAGTGAGACTTCTAATACTTATCATACTTGCATATTCTTGTCACATATGTATAAAATTATAATCTGTGTGTGTGTGTGTGTGTGTGTATATCATTACCCTCAGAGACCATTGTCACATACACATTTCAGTTGCACATTACATGTTTTTTTACTGTCAGTATACGGCGCTGCGTTCTTCATGCTGGAATATACACTATTGTCCTCTTTTTTTTGTGCTGAGGAGATTAATGACAATATATGACCTTACAAAGAACTTGACATGTTTAGCTTACCTTCCTTTCTAAAGACACAGAATGGCTTATTATATCACCATACTGTCACTGTGTGCATGCACTGTACATCGTTCAACCACATATGTATTTTCACCATATTTGATTTTGGGCATTAAGCCATTAATTTATGACTTAAATAATGTCTGCTAAAACATCCAGATACTGAGAGGTGTGACAGGAACTTTCTTGCCTGTGAAGTCTGCATCTGCTGGGAATTTAGTGTGTCCTTGTCCCTTGTGGTTCCACTTGCCTTATTTATAGCAGGCTATTGAAGTCCTGACCTCCAATTTCTCACTAGGCTGTCCACCTTCGGAAACTGTTTCTTGATGTGTGATGTACCTCTTGTCTTGAAATATTAATAACTTTTCTTTTAAAATTGTTATTCAGTTCTTGCAGTTATAATGGATTGCCCTGTGTTTTCTCTTCTTCAGTTAATCCCTTAAATGATGGGTCTAGGATTAATGTAACACAGTGTTTGGAATTTGTTTTTTTGAAAATCTGGGCCATATGCTTTGCATGAATTTGCTATATTTTGAGGTCGTATAAAAGGACATTTGGGTAGAGTTTTGTAACACCTATATCTGTCATTTTGGTTGTTTACATCCCTACTTAATGTAAACAAGGGTTGGGCAAATTTTTAAGAATGTAGGAGCCATCTCAAAATTCAGGGTGCCGGAACGGTGACATGAGCCAGTTTCTGTACTGAGGCCCCACAGATATTAGGCACTTCCTTACAAATTTAGTTGCCTGGATGACCTGGTGTCTGGGATTTGTGCGCCTCTGATGTAAACCTTGCCTTATTCAGGAAAAATACAATTTTCTCTATTTTGTTTTCATACAGCACTGAACCTGTAGTTTCAAAGGTTCCCACTCTTCCCATTATTGCTGTTTTACAGGGCCCTGTTGACAAGTTATATTTTTTGCCAAACTTTTAACCAGGGTTGCACAAATCCAAAGTGCCTCATCACCCAGGTGATTACATTTTGTGTTGTGGTGCCAAATATTTGTGGGTCCTCTTGCACCTGAAATTTGGAGGTGGCTCGTTAGGTTTGTGGAACATTTGTGGGCTGCTACTTGTGACACTTTGCATGACACATACTTTGTGACAGTATTGCCAGTTAACTCTGTTTGTTCAGCTGAATAAATTGCATGAGCACACAGACAGAATGACATCCGTGCATAATAAGCAGTGGCTAACATGTAAGTGCCCCTTTCAGCTGTTCAATTATCAGCAGCAATAACTCAGCCATAATGTCTGCAAGGAAGCCCACAGGCACAAAGTTCATATTTTCCTATGCTCAGGGACATGATGACTTGACCTGCCTGTCATGTGCAACCTTGTTACAGTATATATTTTTAGAATATAAATGACATTTTGGCCATGCCAATTTTGCTCTTTGACTTTCAGGTGAGACAACCCTGTTGTGTTGTGTAGAATCACAAAATATATAGGTAAAATATAGTCAAACACAACTTGTGTAATGTTTTTATTACTAAGATGTTCTTACATAGCTTCTCTGAACGACGTGTTTTGGCCCTACCTGAAGATGGCCCATGGAAGGGCAGAAATATGTCGTTGAGAGAAGCTGTGTAAGAACATCATAGTAATAAAAACATTACGCAAGTTGTGTTTGTCTATATTTTACCTATGTATTTTGTGATTTGCGTTTTGATTTTCAGTTTGTGGTTTCTAATGATCCACTAGACATATGATATTTGGTATGGAGATTGATCACATTCTACCTTGTTACATATGAAATGTTGTAACAAATTTAAACAACTACAGACTTGCTGACTGTATGACACAGAAGTTGTATCAGAACAATTTAATGTGACACAGAATCTCAAGTTAGGTAATAATTCTTTTATGGTATAAAATTATTTGCAATAAAATGGAACAGTAATTTTTGCAAGAGATTTGCAAGCTTAGAAACGCATGTGGTAGGAAATAAGCGTAATGAGTTCAACTGAGAACTTGCTGATCTAATTGTATGTTGCGTAGGCCAGTCATGAGCAATTGCCAATGAATGCAGCACTAGTATTTAAACTGTGTGAATAACTATGTACATTATAACCATAAATACAACTAAGTTTTGGTGTTTATTAAAACAATATGTTTTGTCCAGTGTGGATAATCGTCAGGCTAAAGATACGTGTAAAAACACTTAATGGCAGTATACTATGCCTTGCACTACCTTAAGTGTTTTTACGTGTCTTTAGCCTGAAGATGACCCATGTGGGTCAAAATATTTTGCTTTAATGAACACCAAATTATATTTGTGTTGATGGCCGTGATTTGTGTAGTTATCATATGATCACACGACGGGATGTCGAACTTAAAAGCTGTATAAATGCCATATCACACACTTCTCTGTCACGTACAGTTTATGAGCTAAATTGAATTTGATTATTAGATTATAAATTTACATTGTGTAGAGAAGACCTCGACAACATAACATTTTTACAGCTGAGATTTAGCAGATGAGAAGTAGATTTTATGGGCTTTAACTGGAACTCATTGTCTTTACATACATAGAGTCTTGGGAAACAGACTGGGAAAGGTTCAGGAAGGTACCCATCATGCCTCTCTTGCATGAAACATCTCTGTGAATACAAGACAGGAGTTACACAGCTTCAGATTATGTGGAAAATTTATGCATGGTTATTGTTATTTGAATGCTAATAAGATTATATGAATAGTGAGTACGGTCGAGAAAGTTTTGCATTTGTCCAAGTGTAAAGCATTTCCTTGTGTTTAGTCCACACTGTACACAATACATTCTTGATGTCCCTGTGAACTTGCTTGTAATTAGCTTGAAAAGACTGGCAGAAGCAGTAATTGTGTCCCCTTGTTGTGACAGGAGGGACTTATTGTTACACACCACGAAATACTCATCAAAGACCTCTCGAGGTAGGCGGTTGGAATAGAAGAAATGGACCAGAAGAAAAGTCCAAACAGAAGGACTAAACGCCCAGCTAAAGTTCTTGAGGACAACGACTGGGATTGCAGCGTGTGCACTTACAGGAACACTGAGGAAGCGTTTAAATGCCTGATGTGTGACGTGCGTAAAGGAACCTCGACCCGCAAGCCACGGATCAGTCCTCAGATAGCTGCCCAGCAGTATAATCCGACACCTGCGAAGAACAAAAAGGAAGGCAGTGTCAAAGAGGGGACTGTGAAGGAAGGGGGTGGGAAGGAGAGGGCAGAGAAGAAGAATAGTACGCAAGGTACTAAAGCAGGGAAGAAAAGTAGGCACCCGCCTCGATTAAAGAATGTTGACAGAAGCAGTGCTCAGACGTGGGAAGTGACGGTGAATAATGTTACTGTAGTGGTAACTGAATATAAACCCAAGTCAAAGAAGTCAGTGTCTGACCAATCAGGCCATCTGAGCAGTGCTTCCTCTGAGAATGGTAGCCAGTCAGAATCCAGTGTCGATGTGAGAAGTGGAGATGTTGGAACAGATTCCCGAAGTTCATAGTCACAAGTCATGTTTTGTACTAAAATTAACAAGAATTATCTGTAAGTTCTAATGGTATGGCATCTTCTCTGTTTAAAATTAAACTGACATCCAGGTGTGTCCTATGATATTGTGAACCTCCTTGTGTATTTCATGTGCACTGACAGAGACATCCCAGTTGTTAAGTATGGTTCATGGTGGTCACTCCTTGGCTGGATGGCATTAGGCGGGGAAGACTGATGGACTGGAACATTTGTCGTGTTTGTGTTTGTATTCTTGGATTGCTGTGTTGTGACTGTGGTCGTCTTCTTTCCATTTGTGCTCAAATTCACTGTTAAAAATATGTTTTATATGTACAAGTTTTGTGGAATCTTGGCACTATGTTTTTGCTTGCATTGTACTCTTGGCCCAGTAAGGAAAAACATTATATGTCCAGTTACACTGCCAACGAATGAAATTTACAGAACTGTACATAATGCTGTTTTCAGCTATTCTTTTGAGTGAGGAGTGTGCTACAAAGTTTGTAACATGTTAGGTTGGCCATGTTCAAAGAATAAGAATTAATGATTGTGGATTGCAGTCGCTTATGTTCTGTATTACTCTGTGGTCATTGTAATTCTGTACCTGAAAATGTGGGACATCACCGATAAACATTTATTTATGCAGTTTTATCGCTGCAAGTGATTTTGAGTGTATGTTCCTAATATTAGTTCTCACTTTTACTGATGTCCCCTTAAAAAATTAATTAATTTTCTAGTGAGTATATATGTAATGAGTTGATATTTTATTTTCAAAATGTTGACATGTCCTCATTCGGTTGGTTGTTGTGTGCCAATTCAATTTTTAAGGTGTATTCACGGTAAGTTTTTGGTGAAGGTCAGAAAATGTTTCTCATAATAGTTGTATACACAACAGTAAGGATGATTCCATTAAAAAATGCTTGTGTGTTTATATGGAACATGTGTTCTTGAAAACTATATATATTTGTGTCACTTTATGTCTCCTCATTGCCAGTTTGTAACTAAAATAGGGAGAGGAAAGTGTAAGGGTGTTTGCTGGGTTGAAGATTTGTGTTCCTTGAGTCATGTGTACAGTATGAGTCAAGGGTTAATTATGTAACTTCAGGGGTTTTTCCTACAATAATTTGGCATCAGAAATGCCATATGAACATTGTCTGATTTTCAGGGGTCATGGTTTTGTCATTACTGGAATGCAAACAAGTGGGAATAAGGAGTCAAGCATTTATATGAAATTTTATGTGTTGATGTTCATAATGGCCACCATTGGCTATAAGACACGTACTGAAATGTCTGTAAATTAGGTATATAGTGTTTGTGTGTGAGTTAATTAGCATTGTCTTACATACATGTTGCAGCATGCAACATGTGACTCAACATTACATCTTACGTCTCTGCTTGTTGCTCTTACTCCAGCTATTGCATGTTACTCCGACAGATGAAAATATAGGGGGTGGAAGCCTGGGCAGCTATCATATCACTGCTGTCAGCCATAATGATTGATCCGTTGAGGGAAATGATGATTGAGGGATGTTTTCACTGCATTGCAAAAATGGGGAGGAGCTTTGTCATGTTGCACATACAAAGAGAGTCATGATCGCAAAAGTATGTCTGTGTTGCAGAAGATAAGTGTCACTTATAAGGCAGCCATCACATATGAACCTACCATCTGCTTTTAAAGAAAACACATCACACAGTTACACAGTTACTCTTGAAAATTGCCTTCTGCTATATCCTGGGCATTAACTTGTGTCCACAGATGAGTTTCGATAGTTGATGCTTACATGGCCTTGCAGCAATCAGTCATTGCTTCATAACCCTGGGGAATTGTACTTATGTTTATGTGACATTTCTGACTTTGAATGATCTCAGGAATAAAGTCTAGACTTTAATGAATCGCCCTTTGTATCTGAATATGGCAGGTAATCTTGTATATTGCTGTGAAAAAGAGGTGGTGATTGCAACACATGGATGTGGTGGGCACCAGGTGAAGGTTGCCATTGGCATCTGATCCAGTTTTGTTTATGTTTGCTGGTTTTCATTCAGCATAATTGAGCCCAGTTTAAATGGGTTTCCCTCTGTTCCCGATTATAGTGAGAAAAGAGTGCTTTAAAAAAAGCTTGTTTTTGTCCCCCCCCCCCCCATTGGAAAGAAAATTTTTTAAGAAAAAAAAAATTTTTTATAAAAATCCACACAATAAAAAAAAAAGAAAAAAAGTTTTTAAAACATTTGATTCCTTTTGTTTTTTTTTGTTGAATGTTAAAAAAATTTCATTTTTTCTTAAAAAACTTCCTTTTAAATGGGGGGGGGGGGGACAAAAACAAGCTTTTTTTAAAGCACTCT
>Ga0131853_10002437_pt1 | contig 33163 bp, 20 predicted proteins | sample TergutLab28metaG_FD_92764 | JGI IMG/M metagenome (GOLD analysis project Ga0131853, IMG submission 92764) | Labiotermes labralis P1 segment gut microbial communities from Petit-Saut dam, French Guiana - Lab288 P1 (version 2) (version 2) | ecosystem: Host-associated > Arthropoda: Insects >... | reverse complement strand
TCGTGAGGTCAATTGAGGAGCTACTTGAATAAAAAAAAGTAGCGGCTCCAGGTCTAGAAAACAGAGATTAACGGCTGTGGGGACCCGTTGCGCTGACCACGTGACAACCCTCTATCCGCAAAACTTGGCACTAACTTCGCCGACCGGCGGCGGCCGCTCTGTCGGTATAGTTCGCGTGCGGACTAAGGCCACGGAGTTTGTTTGTTTTGCTAGATCTGTATGGTTGTGTTTGGTCAGATAATTAACACTGTATTGATAAGTAACATAGCGGTTCGATGTCACCCAAAAAACAGCTTCATACAGTCTTAAATTTACGTTTTGATAGTTCACTTGCTATTTTATCTGAATATTTTCTGGTAATAATGTGCATCGATTGACTGTTGTATGACACATATGTTTACCATTCACTGACGTATGTTACGCTGTTTATGTAGCTCGCTTATGAAGGCCACAATATATGGCCAGAACATGTAGGAGCGCAAAAACTAAGCTTTGTGCATCAGATGGAAATAGAACTAGTGTGTATGACAACGGAATTTCTTCATTTGTTTAAATACGAGGGATACGAAGGGAACGAGCATAGGATGAAAATGTCCCTTGAAGGGATAAATAATGAGAAGAGTAAGCTGATAATATTATAAAAATTCTGCAGAATTGCTATCATTAGCTGTGCAGTAGCCTGTTAACATGTAGGCTACAGTTACAAGGCCAGCGTTTGCGCGCACAGTTAAAATTCGCCTGAATACGCCAAAAAGCCCCGAATTAACCTTAGCGTTTATTAGATGCGTAAGTGTTTAAGTCGTGGAGAATATTTTTCGCTAATGTCGCTGAACGTCCTTAGACGATTAAACTGAATTCCTTTCTCATCCGAAGTCATGTAATAGGGAGTGATTTTCGAGAGAAAGCTTTGTGGGATACAAAAATTCTCAACATAGTCACAGCGTGACTTGAGTAAGAAGATGCGGTGCGAAATTGGAGAGAAACTGAACACTTGAAATTAGAGAATCTGAACTCTTGAGATTAGTAAGTAACAAAGGTAGATTTGTCCCATTGCATGCCTTGAAGACACGTGTGGGAGGGGGGGGGGGTAGAGGTGTAGTTTCACGTGTTCTCAACCTCGGCACTAGATGGAGGCAGGTGGTCTGTTTCACAACCTGGCCACTTTGCCTCCAAATATACAGCCTCCGGCATCCACTGGACAGGAGACTAATGGACCCTAGTGCCGATCTTGACGCTTAGTTCAGAGAAGATATAAATCTCTTACCTCTAACTGGAAGTGAACCGTGATTTCTCGGATATCCAACGCGCAACCTAGTCAATATGTCAACTGAGCTATGCCGGCTCCTTAATAGGTAAATAATATTTATTTCATTTCTTATTTATATGTTGTACTAATGTGAAATGCCAACTTGATGCAACAAGGTAATTTATTGATGTATCCTTAGCTCGACATGTTTCGGGCGCATACGCCCACCATCAGGAGCACTAGATGCTAAGTTGCAGCATATGGTTTTCTGCACCGAGTTTGTAGATGGGTGGTGGTCCTGAGAGCCGCTACGTGGGTCGTGTGTACGGTTGGGATGGTGCCGTGCCGAATATAAATCCAGCCGAAGATTACCTCGAGTTCTGTACACTGATATCTGGAGAGCTGTATAGGCCCGTTATGTGAAGACGACTCATAAGTCAACCATTTCCTAATTTGGCCTTTTAAGACGTGTTCGCAAAATTGCGAAAAGCTGTCTTGGTCATGCCTGTCTGTCTGCATGTTCTCAGGACCGGTTCTGGGTCCACCCAGCATCCTGTTCAGTGGGCACCGGTATCCTTTCCACGAGGGTAAAATGGCCACGCCGTGTAGCTGACCACTCATTCCATCTATTGACAATGTTAATGAATGGAGTTATACCTCCACTCCCTCGTGTGCCGTCGGGGCACACACTAGGACATTACTGTTGGTACTAAATGTCGCCCTTTTCTTATTACAGCGACCTTTAATTTCATATTCTAATTTGATTAACTCTGAATTTTATTGTTATATGCCTGGTATTTTAATGCCCTATTCTGGGTATCAGTGGCTGCGCGGTCATTAAGCTCCTCATTATGTAGTTTTCTCCACTCTCTTGTTACTTCGTCCCCCTTAAGACCAAACATTCTCCTCAACACCCTATTCTCCAACACCCTCAGCCTACGTTCCTCTCTCAGTGTGAGCGACCAATTCACACACATACTAAACAACAGGCAAAATTATAGTTCTGTATATTCTACAAACATACCTTAATAAAAATTTCGCATACTTTTCGAAGATACGTCGCCACATATCATATAAGAATCGTAAATTGTCAGTAATGCTGTTTCTAATTTATCTCAGTCATATTGTTACTACAGACTGTAAGTAGTTAAAAATTACTTAGGTGACGTTGTTCAAAATAAATTTCGTGATAATCGGTTAATTGCTTAAATATAGGAAAGGGGACACAAACATACATAGATGGGATGGTGACATTATTGGCATGCTTTCTTTTTCTTAAACAAAACAGCAATGTAGAATACGTACATTTCAGCGCATATGTGCAGCCATTGTTGCTATGGAAAACAATGAGTATTACACAATCTGTGTGTGTGTGTGTGTGTGTAGCCTTAGTTATCCAGCATGCAATGCGCATGCCCCATTTGTTATCTGTGGCGTATCCGGTTGTACAATATTATCCCACAACATCTCATAAATGGCACGATTTTCGGAAAAAAAAGTTATTAATCATAAAATGTGTGTTTTGATTTTCTCTACACCTTTTTTTCTGAAAAGTTTCTCATTCTAAGAAAAACTGAGCTTGATATGATCAAAAATGTATATTGGCCTTCATGTACAGTGCCCGTTATTCTTGTCAGATTTTAATGAAACTTTAATTTTCTAAACATATTTTCGAAAAAATACTCAAATATCATATTCGTGACAATTCGTTCACTACGAGCCGAGTTCTGTGCGGACGGGTGAACAGACAGACAGACGACGAAGCTTATAGTCGCTTTTCACAATTTTGCGAATGTGCCTAAAATCGAAAATAAGCTAGTAAGTATGCAGCATGCAAATAATGGAAACAACAGGGGTACCCCCTCCTACAAACGAGTGACAAAGCTAATTGTTTTATGGTTATAAAGTCGCAGCATTTATTATTGAATGAAGAATGTCTTAGAATTTCATAATCCCTATATTAAAATTGGTAGGCGTGATTCCGACGTCGTTTAAATTTACTTACGCAAAATAAACATGTATTCAGAAACAAAGGCATGAGCTTATTAAAAACTTGGCACAAAAGTACGTAGTTAATAATAGGCGCGAAGTACAAATGCGTATACGTACGACAGTTTTATTTTCTGAAACATAAATAGAAGGGACATTCCATTTTAAAAGGTGTAGTCAATTTCTGAAACCTTAATGGTATGCAAAGCGATTGAAACCAAAGCAGAAAGGAAAGTTGGGAAGAATTAAGTAGTTTCTTGTTACAGGCTGTTTGATTCAAAAGATGTGTGGGACAATAATACCCACCACAGGACGATTAAGCGTATTTGAAGGATAAATATATTTTTTTCGGAAATACACAGGCCTGTTAATTGCAGTCATTGGGATATCCTGTTACGTTTAAAACAACTTTTTCTGGCTGTAGGTTGTGTGCGTATCAACAGTCTGAATCTTCCGGCGACGGAGGTTTTCGCCGGATTAGCGATCTATTTGAGTATAACTGACTTAACTCCATCACTTCTTCTCCATTATGCATTCGGTATAGAAGTCACAGGCTATACGGTTCAAGACACAGTGGAGAATTTATGCGTTTGTATTCAGATTATTTACTTGAAGGGGGGGAGGGGTGTTTATGTAGCAGCCCAAAGTCACAGTTTGACCATTCGGTTATGACGTCAAATTGCTTTGGTGCGGTATTGCATCAAAATAAAGAGTTTGAGAATTACTCTTAAGGGACAATACTCAAGTACATAAGGGAGTTATATCAGCACTTAATAAAGTAGAGTCTGTTAGTGATGTATCTTATATAGCACTCGAAGGTCGCTGGTGCGATGTTATTGTTCTGAACGCTTATATCCCAACTGAGGAAAGAAATAAAGTAACGCATGGCAGTGTTGTTAGGTAATTTCAGTGCATGTTAAGAACAGAAGATGATTTCAAACCGGCAGATTGGAGCAAGGGTTTACACAAAAGTGATAATGATTTTGCTGTTGGAGTAATAGTCCTAAAGCTTGCCACATCCGTAAATCAAATTACGAAGAGGCTTGTCTCCATGTCCAAAATTCTTAAATACACTTGTACATCTTCTGATGGGAACTGACAATCAGATTTTCATGTTGGTAGACGAGATGACATTCAAGTATACTCAATGTCAGAGTTTTCAGAAAAGCTGACTGTGACACAGATCACTGTCTGCTCTTTGAAGCAGTTAGGGAGGGGCTGTCAGTAAATAAACGAGAACACAGAAATGTGATTTAGATTATGTATCAAGTAGCTAAAATGTGTGGAAGTTAGAAAATAGTAAGGTAAAGATAAAGTAAAGGTAAAGTTCACCCAAGAACAGGCCAAGAAGGCCCAGAGGGGGAGTAGAGGTATCGCTTTACTCTTTCCTTAACATCGGCGCTAGATGGGGTGGGTGGTAAACTCCACGCCCCGGCCGCTTTACGCCCGGAAAAGACACGGTACCCATTGTATAAGAGACTGGGTGGGCCTCAGAGCCGTTCTGGACAGGTGCGGAAAATCTCGCCCCCGCCGGGATTCGATCCCCGACCGTCCAGCCCGTAGCGAGTCGCTATACCGACTGCGCTATCCCGACTCCAGTTAGAGAATAATGTTAGGTTAAAAGCTCGGAGAGCCCTAAAATTATGAAAACTTAGATGTGAGTGGAAACATCAGTTTGGCTTGAGCAAATGTTAGAGAGAATATCAAAATAACAGCCCAAGAGTTTCTTGATTATTACGGACTGAAGCAGCGCATTTTTTAGGTCAAAGGAAGCAAGGCACATCACAACTGTTGCTGTATCCCAGCCAAATTGTTCGAGATAAGCAAAACAATGTATGACATCTAATTAAGGGACATTTCAGGAACAAAAAAAAAAAGATGTTTGAAAAGTAAAATTAATGACGTTGAAACATTCAATAAGAATATGAATATCAGAGAATTGTGTAGAGGCATAAATGAATTGTGTAAGGGTTACAAAATTGTAAATAACTTCGTAAAGGATGAGAAGGGTAATCTCCTTGCAGACTGCAATGGATTTTGAATAGGCGGAAGAATCGCTTTTTGCAATTGTTGGGTGAATATGGAGTTAAGGATGTTAGTGGTCTGAAATGCATACCGCTGAGCCATTAGTACTTTGTCTAGTGCTAATGAGGTGAGATTGCTGTCCATATCAACTGGTACCGCTCATAATCTGGCAGACTAAACTCAGACCGTGTGTGTGTGTGTGTGTGTGTGTGTGTGTGTGTGTGTGTGTGGAAAAGCTCCAAAAACTTAAAGTATTTAATATAGGGAAGAATTTCCAGAAGAGCAGTAGGAGCCTCATTACCGTACGTGTTTATTATAAGAAGGTAAAAGTGGTTGTTTTATCAAGGCCTGTCGTTGTTATCAACCACATACAAATTTCTGTTCAAAATTATTTATACACCCTGTATAAACAAAATCAATGGCAATCATCGGTGTGGATTTCGACGTACGAAACTGGACAGTGATAAGATATTTTGCAGTAGAGCGTGGCAGTATATCAGCTACTGAAATACTTCGAGAAAGTCTAGGATTTGGGTACGAGGAAGATTTAGTATAATATTCTCTTTGAGTTCGGTCTACCTATGACACTAGTTAAGTGAAATAAAGCATATTTAGTTCAATTTAGCTTTCAGATATTTTGGCAAGTATTATTAAACTTCAAACACACCTCAAGTAAATTAATTATTCTCTCTGAAATCTAACGGCGGTCATTATTAAGTTTACTGTTTCCGGAATGTGACGTCGTGTAGTTTGATACATAGGCACAAACCTCACAGAGGAACCTGCTGCCTACATTTTCAATGCACAAGCGTATTCTGAAGACGGCTTCACATCCCAAAGACTGTAATTTTTATGTTATTCATTCTTACTTCATCTCTGTTCAATTCTTAGATCCCCTACAACAATTGTAGTTTTCCTTATATGGACCACTCCTTTATATTAGACACAAAATCGAAAGAAGTCAGAGGAGGCGATAACTGTGATAATTCGGGTTATGTATTTGATATCTTCAATTTATTTCGTTCGAGGAACCGAAAGAGAAACTGAAGTTTGTGTGGAAGCTTTTGTTTCAATACAATGCACATGATATTTTCTTGCTGCCAGCGGGGTATGTGCAACTAAGAGCAGTCTGCTACGCTGTAGGGTTTTGATGTATTTCCATCCATCTTGCTCTCCGCAAAGAGTTCTATGTCCTTTGTGCCAACTTGGCACCAAAATATGTGGCTAATCTTTCATTCAGTCGGACAACCCACATACAGCTTCTAAGCTCATAAATTTTGTGGCTGATAAATATAAAGTTTAAAGACTTCTATGATACTTCGTTGAAATAAAAATATACATTTGGATGTTTTGAAAATAATACTGACTGTGGATAAACACATTGAAGCCAGGATTGCTCGTATATATTATGCAAGCCAGCTGGGAAACAACTTATTCTGACTTCGGAAAATTGTTTGGTACAAAACTGCTCAAGAAGAGACTGCCTCTATCTTCGGGATAGAAATGAACTGAGAGATGAAGGAACGAACCTACTATCTTCTGTGACATTTACGGATGTAATTCATGATCATGAAATATGCACGATTAGGTTCTCTCGCCAGTCCTTTTGCTGTGGGTGTTATTCACGGATTATATAATAGGGCACACATCTTTCGCTTAATATTTTATTAAAATAAAAAACAGAAGACACTCTCATACAGTCAATATTTTATCCATTTGACAGGTAACTTGTTCAATTCGAAAGTTGTACAGAATTCGTGACAGTTTCAGAAAAGATCTGAATTTTACAGCTTATAATTACATCCAGCTCTTGTTTATGTCCGCTTGTTTTACGCTCTCTTGCTTTTACGCCCCTTGACAATTTACACCACTTCTTAATTTGGGTTCTCTCACTTTCGATTTAACGCCATTTGGCTGGCTGCGTTCTTTTACGGTAATCTCTTATTTCTGATGGGAATGTCATTTTTTATTTAGGCCTACGCCCATTTTTTTTTCAGGAAAGCAACTGCGGCATAAAAATTGGTTGGATGTGTTCGTTTTACGCTTGTAGTACCCCGAGAAGTATTCTTGCTATCTGTAAGTTTTGCACGCTAATAAAATGAGAGTTCTAATTTCACGTATGTTCTAACGAGAACACAGAAGAAAATGAAGATCATTTTAAATTCAACTTTCCTAAAAAAAAAAAAAAAAACAAAGCATAACAAAATTTATTGGACAACGGAAAAATAACGTATTTCAAATCTGTATAATCGGGAAACTAGAAAAGCCATTATCCCATAAGTCCAAGTTGCAGTGAATGGATGGTAAGGTACATCTCACACACACATCTAGAGCGTTTCCAGGTAATTTAAAACAAATCTCATCATTTTGCTTATTTTAACTTCAGTATTTTAAACCTTCATCATCATTTTCAGAAGAGACCCATGTCAAATAAGTTTAAAACGTTTGTTATTTTAAGACTTGCAAAAAGTAAATCTTAAAATATACAACTTCCACAGTTTAAGCTACTAAGGAACGATTGATATAAAATTAACAGTTATTAAAACATACGTAAATGGGATCTCACGAGAAGTATATTTGTAATATTTGCATTTTTACCTTAGTTTTTATTTTTGTGTATTTAATCTGCTGATGGTCCATTACGACCGAGACATAGAGCCTATCGTTACACAATAAATTTATAGCTGTGTTGCTGGTTGTTTACCAATTATTTAATCGTTTAAGCACAAAAAAGTTGCCTTCTATCAAGAAATGAAATGCAAACACTGTTGTGATCCTAAAGACAAATAAGTTGATAGGATTTCAAGTAAAAAGTACGGGAGATTATTACGAGAACAGATAAGACACATTTATCACGGTTTTAACTGAATTAAAAGGGCAATGCTAATAGAAGTGATTATTGCTTAGGTTGCGTTATGCTTATTTTTACGATTATGGTCAACAGGTCCGCGAGTAAGCTTCAATCACGCGATAGTATCTGAGCGTGTGGTATTTACTAGCAGCTACTGCCACTAGTGCTGTTATTTCAACGCAGTGCCGCCATATATAGCTTATTGGCCTTCTAAACTCAGAGTTTATTTTCGCTAATTCCATATCTCATTCAGTGGCTACGAAATGCAATCTATTCGCACCGCTAACACCATTTCTGATACCAGCTGTAGTATTCTTCTTTGCCCTAGCATTAAGCATTAGTAGGTCGCTTCACATTGCTCCTGCCAAGTGTACTCTATTTCTACTACTACTACTACTAGTACTACTATTGCTGCTGCTACTTCTATTGTTTCTAGACATGTGCTGCCACAACCGCTCGATTTTCCGCAGACATTTAGGCGCTGTGCGCTGTGAGGCTTGATTAAATAACTAGCCGCAGATTGGGAACGATTTTATGTAACCCATGCAGTTGATCAGACCCGTTAAGTAAACAAATTGAGCGTGTTGTAACGTAGATACGTTCTAGTGGAATAGTAAGCTTCCTTGTCATGGTACTAAGTTTGTTTGCCCAAACCGGTAATTCTCCTCGTCAGCAAGTGTTGACGGCCCACTACATAGTGGTGCCTGTAGACTTGAAGTGCTCTGTGAGGTTGATGGATTAGGAGAGGGCCTACTGTTGTCGACGGAGCCGTTAGGCAAGTGGGGGTGTGAACTCTTCTTAAAATACTGGGGACGTCCCACCTCCCTCCTAGAAGCTTGCAAAATTATGGGCGTGAGTAAAATTATGCGTGGAATACGAAATAATTATATTATTACTATTATTAATATAAATTGAGGTTGATGTGCGGCCGGCAGGGCCGCTGTAGTCTTGGCGAGAGGGCAGGTCTGCCCAGCTGATATTCCGGTGTTTATACTGCAAGAATGGTGAAGGTTTTCTTGGCAGTTCAATTGTCTGCCACGTTTCGTGATCTATATAACGGACCCCCTAGCATCCAGCGCCCCCCCCCCCCAGCCGGCCTTGTGCTGTTACCGTTCGGGCGGGCGTACACGCGCCGACAAAATCGAAGTCGGTGCCGGCGGCGATATCGTTGTTGCCACCAGTACAACCCAGGTCTGGTGTACACACACCGACAAAATCGGTATCGGCGCCTGCAAGGCGGTCAATTTCGTGAGTGATGCAGAGCAGTCAACATGGCTCCCATGTGGAATAGGAGGTTTTATCTGTTGTGTTTGCTTCATCTCCGGAGGAGACGACGTCTAAAGCGGAGAGAAAGATAATTTTTGGAGCATCCTATAGTAGCCGCAAGGACACTTGAAGGCGCTTACTGTACTCTTTATGGGAGACTCCGAGAAGATGAGAGGAAATTCTGTAACTACTTCAGAATGAGTACTTCTACATTTGACTACATTGTAGATCGTTTTGCTCCTCATCTCGAACGCCAGAACACAATGATGCGGGAAAGCATTTGTCCACGGCAAATGCTTGCAGTAACTCTAAGGTAAGTTGATTGTAATATATTGTTTAATGCAAAGAAGTTAACATTACATTTCATAACAGGGTACATACAAGTCGTTGGTCCTTTGTAAATTAAATCAAACATTGGGCCTTCAGACTAAACTGGTGATCTTTTATATATTCAAACACGAACAACAATAATTATTGTGTATATTACCTGAAAGATAACTTCATTTTTTAAAAGAATTGGTTAACGTAAAAAATCAATGTATTTTATTTTTCCAATTATTTTATTCGTGAAAATGTAGCATACATCAAATTAAAAAGGGTTAACATTTATGAAAAGATTACTGGTAGGCATTATATTATTACTGCTGAAAAGTGTGGTATTCAGCTTGACCATCTAAATCAAGGAATGTTTGCAATGGACTGGGAATGGCGGTTGTCTGGGGTACAGTCAAAATGTTTCCGGAGTTTGAAGCCAACTCACTGTAAGGAGAGTGAGACAATCTGCCTGTGCCATGTGAACTGTTTGGAGAAGGTGTTTGCTCGAAAATGGAGAACTGACATATCCTGAGCGAGTTTTTATATCCTTGATGGCTTTTAGGACGATCATTCTGAAATCAAGTTTGTCATCAGCAGAATATTGTCTCACAGACGGTAGGACTGAAAAGAAGAACGCCTCATCCTCATCAGGTTCTATTTTTTCTAAAGACTTCAGGATCTTCCTGTCAATTTCGTCGCTTACTTTGGTTGTCTTCCGTCTCCGATGTTGAAAAGTCCCTGCTTCTCTGTTCGATGTTGACGCTTCATCCATTTGCTGAACAACAGTTTCCGTTTCCACCTCTTCTTGTGTCTCAGTAGATTCATTCTTGCCTTCTCCACAGATACTAGACTCCGTCTCACCTTTCTCAGTTATTTTTAATAGGAACTAAAGGAAGTCAGCCTACAAATACTTTTTTGTTGCTGCCTGGCCACTTTTCTTTCTCAAGGATCTCACGAACGCATCGCGAGTATTGTTCCATTTCTCCTTTATCAGGATACCTGAAAAAAGGAGTGTTGTAATTAAGGTTTTATCAGCTATCACTTTTGATAGTTAATGTTATAAATGGGAGAGTGGAAATTTAAATTTTATCTGGATTTATATGTAATTTTCTTTTAATAATAAATTGTTGTGCATTTCATTATATGAAGAGTGGTATAAAACAATTTAAACTTAAAATAGAACATTCTACGAGAATATTATTAGTGCATTTTTAATTACATTATTTAGATTACTCTTTTTTCAGGTACCTCGCAAGTGGTAATACATTTGTGGACTTGCAGTACAGCTACAGGCTGGGCGAAAAACAATAGAGAACTGCGTCAGGAGAGTCTGCATTGCATTGTGGGACCAAATGGTAAAAGAACAGCTTCCGTTCCCGACAGAGTAGTCGCGACGAGCTATTAGTGTAGGATTCAAGAATACAGCTCATTTTCCGAATTGTATTGGATCAGTGGACGGGAAACATGTGCGAGTTTTGAAATACCCTGGGAGCGGTTCAATGAACTTGAACTACAAACATTTTTTTTTCTGTAGTTCTTATGGCCGTAGTCGATTCAAACTATCGCTTTGTATACACAGATGTAGAAGCATACGGCAAGGACTGTGACTCTTCTGGGTCCCAAAGGACAATTTTTTACAGGATGCTAACAGACGGACGTTTGAATGTACTGCAGCCAGCCCTCATTCAAGAAGGTAGTGATGTAAAACTGTCGTTTGTTTTTGGTAGGGGACCAAGCATTTAGTCTGACAGATAAGCTACTAAGACCTTATAAATGGCATTTTCTGAGTGACACGAAAAAAATATTCAACTATAGCTTGTGTAGGGCACGGAGATCTGTTGAGTGCGCATTCGGCATTCTCAGCAACAAATGGAGAATATTTCATATGCCCTTGAATGTTACTAAACCACTGGCAAAATCAGTTGTAAAGGCATGTGTGGTTTTACATAGCTTGGCTAGAGAAATGGATGGAGCACATTAACGAAGATCAGTTGGAAAACGGAGGTTTCATGACTTTACCTCCCTTTGCTGGTGGGCCAGGTAGAAATCTAAGAACAGCCGAGGCCATAAGAAACGCATTTGCAGATTACTTTGTCTCTCCAGAAGGGGCACTTCCGTGGCAAAACAACAGAATTTAGCGCTAGACATAAATTTCTGTACTAAAGGGTGTAAATACTGGCCTACAAATATCTGGGTTTACGGTCCTTGTAAAATATTTTCAAACATAATAAATATTAATTTGTAGTACTTGCTGACTTTCATTTGCTCCTTTCTGTCCAATTGTAAGAAGTTTGGCTCCAAGAAAGAGCACACTTCAAGCCAAAGCTTGCATTTCGACTCCCGGTCCTTGAATCCCTCACTTGTTTTGTCCCAAAAACACGGTCCACTAATTCAATCAGAGTCACTGTGTCGTACTTGCTAGACATTTTATCCAATAACTGTAAACTCCGATTACAAAGACGAACAAAAGAGCAAGCACCTATCTTCTCCAGAGACGCAACAAAACAACGTGCGCACCTGCTCTGCGCACCGTGCCGGCGTATTTATCGAGGAGGTCGCCGGCATCACGCCGACATGTCGGTGGTCATCCCGATAACTTTGTCGTGTCGGCCCCGTGTACTGCCTGTCCATAAAGATACATGAAATATCAGTACCACCGATATAGCCGCCGGCACCGACACCGATTTTGTCGGCGCGTGTACGGCCGCCCTTCTGCTCAGGCAATGAAAATTTATGATCTAGCAATGTTACGCAACTTACCTCATGGGTTAGAATGCTCGGTTCGTAAGTATAAGTTCATAGGACTGAATTCAGGTAGTAAGAATTGTAAGTCTGTTACAGATTATTGTTGTTACTGTTGCCTTTATTGTCCCTGCGTTTTATTAAACAAACTACACTTATTCAGTCTAAACCAACACGACATCTAAATACAACATACAAGGAACTAATCTAGTGAAAGTCTTTATATGTACATTTTTAAAATTATATGTCTTATCCTTTGGTACTGCTTCAACATTATAAAAATAGTGACTGCGAATAGGGGGCCCTTAGGTTTATTACTTCTTCATTTATAAGAATTTAGTATTGCCATGCTTGAGGATGGCCTCAGTAAAGGCCGAAACATGTAGCACACATGTACAGGCACCAAACTGAATTCAAATAAACTTGTGCTGTGTTAAGCTGAATAAGTGTGGTTTGTTTAGTAATAAACCAAACGAGATGGCTTCAATGAAGACCACGTTTTATGATTTTGTTATTGTTATCATTATCATCATCATCTCCTTTATGCGGGGTATTTATACTTATATTCCTGAAACAAACTATGTCTCTAGGGAATACAGTGTTGCAACTATTCTGTTGTTACTATTCATGGTGCTTATATCGTTAGTTCCAGTGTTGAATCTACTGTATTTTTACATTAATACTTTCCTAAGTAGGTGTGCAGTGCCCAGTATGGAAGTGCCGCGTCTGTTCACATTACACATGTCGGATATAAGCTGAAATTCGTCTTGTTTCTAATTTATAGTCTAGAGCTTTCCCTGCAACTGAATTCTATAAAACTTTCTCGGACTAATTGCCACGTCAGGTGGTTGAACGGCGAGTAAACCAATGTTTCGAGAACCATCTCTGATCTCATCGTCAGGGAATATTCTCGTCATCATTTCCCTGATGACGAGAAAGTTTAATTGTCTGTAATCGTTACTGTCAAACTCTTTCATACAAATTCCCCTACTCCAAATTGCAGCGATTATTTGTTGCTGTCATTTTAAAAGTCGGACAAAAATTTCGCGCAACTACAACGTTGTTGCTTTACATTCTACACAACAGACTGTCTGGACAGAAACCAATTTTTTTAAACATCAGTTGCTATCCGTAATTTCAAGACTGTTTACTGATTGGTGCCATTCTCACTACTTACATCACAATTTCGTGCGCCCGTCTTTTTGTTACTGATACTAGGTAAATAAAAAAAAACAGTGTGGAATGGCTTCCGATGGCATAAGGTGCCTATTAAATTTTGCTGAAATCCTGCGACCTATCAAACGGTCAAGATGAGGAAGGATATTACTTTCTGTCGAAACATCAGAATCCGGTAACCCAGTGACGCAGCGTAATAACCCCGTTGAACACTACGGCGCTGAGGAAACCTTAAAAAGCCATAAGCTTTCTTTTTTCTGCAGAAAACAAAATTTACCCTTAAATTTCTTGAACAAAGACCTTAGGGAATGTAGGCTTAATAAAGGTAGATCGCCATCAATCAGTGAGAACTTAATAATTCTTTTTATCCTGGACTTTAGAAGAATAAGAACCTGTACAGTTCAGTGGATAATACCCAAGCTTCGTGTTTGGAGGGGGGTCTGTGGTTCAAATCTCAGCACAGAGGCTGATTACCCTGCTTAATACACTACGTTATATTACTATCCCAGTACTTTTAAGCAATTTCTGGGATAGTACTAAAATTCGTCACAATCGTTTTCCACATTCTTTCCTGTTTACCATCTATGGTCATTCTACCATTCAGTGCGATATAACCTTCTCCAATTAGGAAGTATTCTTAATTAAACTAAGAAGCGATTTTGTACAAATAGAAGCAAAATAGAGCAGGTATTTCTACCCAAATTTGTAGCACTTAGTAATATTCTTTGGTTCTCAGTAAGAAGAGCGCAAGTAAAATTTTTCATTTTTGAACATGCGAGCAATGTACATAAAGAGCTTTCTTTCTCTTTCTTAATTATTACAAGGTTTGAATCGAAATGCTTGTAGAATGAAACTTACAAGCATATAGCCAGTGCAGAAAGTGCAGACATCTTACTAGTATAAAGATGACCTTATGTCCCGGTCCGTATTTCGAAAATCTTTGGAGACGGGATTTTCGGGGCTCATTCAGACCGTCCCCGAGGTCCACACAGTTTCCTGTACAATGGGTATCGGGTTTCTTTCCCGGGGGTAAAGCAGCCGGGGCGTGTGGCTAACCACCCACACTCTCTAGCGCTGGTGTCAAGTATGGCTAGAGCTATATGTGTACCTCCCCGCTGTACCTGCTTGGAATGTAACGGGACAGCTTTACCTCCTTTTACCTGATGTCCTACATGATGACTTACCTTAAACCCTCTCCCAAATAACAAGAATTATAAAAATATGTCATGAGTGTTTTTTTATCCTCAATTTTGAGACCTGGGTGGAATAAAAATTGTGGATGTTGAATGTGTCATAAAATTGTGGCATTTAGAGAGTACTGCCACACAAGAACTATCTGGGACAACAGTTACCCTACTGTATGAATACTGCCAGAAGAAGTGAAGAAATTCATAGCTGAGGTCCCTTGCAAATAAATGCAAGTACTATAGGAGAACTGAAAAAAATTCAGTACAAGCTGCACTGATTAAAACTAAAATTGAACATCAGAGTAACAAATTTTACTTATATTATTGGCTGAAGAACAGAAATTTATTTCAGAACATTTCTCAGAAGTACAAAATACAATACGTCAGTATATAATACTGGTGTCTTTTTTGTAAAAATCAAAATATAAGGAATAAAAAAAAATCTGTTACAAAAATATATGATGCCATAACAGACTTATAATATAAGAAAATGTGCAGCTATCTGTTAGTTTTTCTAACACGTTTTTTCTCAGCATGGCAAGGTGTGGATATCAGCGCCTGCTATAATATTCGTTCAGAGCGACTGAGTTTGGATGAAACGTAAAGGAATAGAGGAGATTCTGAAAAATGTTTATTACAAGAAATCATCTTAGCAGAGTTGACAGTGGCCAAGATTTTATGTATGTGCTTGTTGCAGGGTGAAAGATACAGCATAATAGCCTATGTTGTAATAATACTGTACTGGCAAACAGTTCTTCACTTAAGACATATCTTGAGCTTCTCTAAGAAAACTTGGCAAGGAACTGCCTAGTTCTGCACTACTTATATTAATTGTGGTTTCTATCCCTGTGACAGCACCCTCATGTAGTAGTGGGAGCAGCACTGACTCTGTAGCTTCCACCCCGGCATTGAGCAGCAACTCATCATTACGTCTTGATCCATATGACGATCACAGTCCAACCAGCACACTTACCAGGAGTGGCCGTGTCACACCACCTGCAACCACAATACCACGATTCAGGAAGTATACAATAGAGGACTTCCAGTTTCTCAAAGTCCTTGGCAAAGGCAGCTTTGGAAAGGTATGCAGTAAACATGACAACCACAGTTGTGATTTTATATACAGTATATATATATATATATGTATAATGTATATATCCTGTTAGGCTATGGGACATAGTTATTTCATTGGAAGATCAAGTTTCAATACATTAAAACATAATTAATTCAGAACCATGGCAGTAGGATTAAATTATATGATTTGTGTACGTTAGTACAGAACTGCTCTTGAGCTATCGAAATACAGAAATTTATATATGTATATGAAAAGCATGTAATTGTATTATTATTTATGAAGTATATTTTCTGTGAAACTATTTGTACCTCAAAGGGATTTACAGTTCCAAACCAAATGCAAAAGTCAGAGGTGCATACAGGGTTTTGATGGGAAAACCTGAAGGAAAGAGACCACGTGGAAGGGACAGGGAGATTACAATGGCTTTCTTGTTTTTTACACATAATAATTGACTACTGTTTATTTTTCTTTATAAAATTTTTCCTATATTTGGAATAGAACAACAGTAATGTAAATTCTGATATTCTGTTTTTCTGACAATGTGTCACAGGAATCCAGCTGTGTGTGTGTGCGTGTGCATGCATGCTAGAGAAATAATATTTTTTGTCATTCCATTTTGGTCTTTTCAAGACCTCGAAACGTCCGAAATTGAGGAACTTCATTGTTGTGAGGATACTGTGTATGGAATGTGAATCATTTAGATGTTAAAAAATCACTGCCTGATGCAATGTGACGCCGTCTAGTTTGGTGGTAATTTATCAACTTTTCTGAGTAACATGTTGTCTACATATTTAGTGATTCCTGAAGACAGGAATCTTATATACGTGAGAATGACCAACAAGATGCACACTTCTTCTCATTAATTTATTCCCATTAAATTATCCTCTACATGTTTCGAACAAATAATTGTTCATCATCAGGAGGTTATTTCAGTACACACTGCATATAGTATTTTACCATGCATCTGTGGGGTGTCTAGCTGCTAACACGATGTGATTGGAACTCATCTTCATAGTCACTGCCATGTGAACCTAAAGTCTCGCACTTAATTGCTAGATAAAGTAAGTAAACAACACATGCAAAGTACATGTAACATAACATTGAGGCACATTCCTGTAACCAGTGTTGACACAGAAGAGTTATGAATCTTAAATATTGCAAATGTGTTTATGTATTCTTGCATTTTTTCTGTGCTGTATAATATTGTCATCTGTGGACCGTCTGGCTCTACCTAATTTTTTCACATTATCTTATAAATGGCACAATTTCTGGACAAAGTCTTTGAACATAAAATGTGTGTTTTGATTCTCTGCAACCTTTCCCATAAATATTTCTTATTCTAAGAATTCGGTGAGATTCTATCATACATATGCGTAGGTATTTATGTAAAGTACCTGTTATATTTTCCTGACTTTAATTAAAGTTATTTTTCTCAACAGATTTTTTAAAAATACTCAGTATAAAATGACATGAAAATATGTCCAGTGGGAGCCCAATTTTTCAATGCAGAACGAGACAGGCGGATGGACAAACATGACAAAGCTAATAGTCGCTTTTCACTATTTTGTAGACGCACCTAAAAACTGCTTCTCAAGCTCACTTGTTATCTGTTAGAGTAAAAACTGTGCTTTCCTTGTTGTGGGAACTAGAAAGATATTAAATTTTTAATTTCAGCATAAGAGTAAGCCTGCTTTCAAGGTTGATGCTGATGTTGCACATTGCTGTCATAGAAGATTCATGTTTTCTAGGAGGTTGGCCATGTTGACTGGTAAATGGTTACCATGCAACACAGTAACCATCCCAGATACTTGATTCTTCAGCAGTACCACTGTGAAGAACTCAAATATTGCAGTACCATCACATAACCTTACCAAGAAACTTTCTGGGTATTATTGCTTTTCTCATTTGTCCATGGTACAGAGCATGAGTAACACTTCTCTGGATGGTTATAAGTAATTCATACATGGTTACTCATATTATGATAAGCTAATACCAGAAATTTTTTGAGGCTGGTGTTTACAATGTGTAACTTGTTCTGGGCCTCTAGATAAAGCTAGCATCCCACACTGTGTATACCCATGTGGCAGTTTTACAGTTTTGTCCTTTAAACATACAAAATAAAAATCAGAAATTTAAAAATATAACATTGTGTGTGCTCACACACACACACACACATATATATATATATATATTAGTATTCCCAGGAGTTTTGTGGTAGTTTTAAATTCTTGAGAAAGTTAGGCCTTTTTTTTTAAATGTCCAAGTACTCTATGTGTATCACAGTGCAGATTTTTACTGTATACTGTAGACTTGACGAAATGGAAAGAAACACAATTTTTCATTAAACTTTGAATATCTTACCATATTATTGCTTTTATTAAACAATTAAAGTATGGGCTTGCAACATATATTCTGTTATGCAAATATTAAATCTCTTGTTTTAATTCTCACACTGCAGGTTCTACTGGCAGAACTGAAAGGCACTGAGAGCTATTATGCAGTGAAATGCCTCAAGAAAGATGTGGTACTAGAAGATGATGATGTAGAATGCACTCTGATAGAAAGGAAAGTACTGGCACTGGGGACAAAACATCCATACCTCTGTCATTTATTCTGTACCTTCCAGACTGAGGTAAGAATTTTGCATGTTACAGAAGAGTAAATTTCTCTTTCATTCCTCATGCAGGTCAGCATACTGAAGAAGAAAAAAATTATGACATTTTATTTTGTATCATCTCTAACTTTACCATTCAGGAAATCACCGCTCTGTTTCAACAATATCGCTGGTTTCTGAAGGTTTGCATTGCAAATGGTTATGCTGATGTTCTGTTGTGTTATACTGCCTTATGCCTATGATGACTGAACTAACATCTCTAGACTGGTTAAGGATAAAATGTGTATCTGCTTTAATCATGCCATAGAGTGAACTTTTTTATTAAGTTTATGAATAAAACACGTGAGTTAAGGAAAATCAAGCATGGAAAACCATAGGTACAAAATCAGACCTCGTGAACAATAAATACTTATATTAAATTATCTATCCTAGTGAGACTTGAAAACTGATACTAATAATGATGATTGAGGTTTACTGTGCATAGAATACATTCCAGTTTGATATGATATCTGCAGCATAAGGAAACCACAATCATGTACCTTAACACACACCAGAATGAACACTTGATATGCTTCATTTCTCTCTGCATTGTTAGAAACACATTTCAGTCCCAAATTGTGATGCCTACAAAATTCTTACTCTGAGAAGAACATATCAGCATAATAAGACTTCTTTGCATGATCCTGGTGTGGATCTGCATGGAGTGTAAAAACAAATCATTCTTTCTTCTTATGTGCTAAGAGATAACAGAGTTGTATTGTACAGTGTGCTGATATTATATTTTGTATTTGCAGTCTCATTTATTCTTTGTGATGGAATACCTGAACGGTGGTGACCTAATGTTCCACATACAGCAAACTGGGCGGTTCCCAGAAGTTAGAGCCAGGTTCTATGCTGCAGAAATAATATCTGGGCTCAAGTTCCTGCATAAAAAAGGTGTTGTGTACAGGTGAGAAATGCACTGTTTGAGAAAAACAAGTGTTGCTAGATATTATTATTTGTTACATTAGGTCCTATTTTTGTTGTTTGTTCAGTTTTCAGTATGGATACTTTTAAAAAACTCTTAGAATGTTTCACATTTAAGGGGAACACTCTTTGTCAGTTTCATACAATGGAAAATTAGGGGCACATTAGACCTCAAAGGTCACAGACTGATGCATGCTTAGCAGTTTGAAGAGTGAGAAGAGTTACAGCATTTAGATAGTTAATTCTAAAGTAAGTAAATTTCTGACACAGAAATAAGTATGTAACTCATGAATTGTGTCAGGAAAATAGCATTAAAGCTGTGTTTCTGTGAGTGTATTCACATTTATGTTTCAGAGATCTGAAACTAGACAACATTTTGCTAGATTTTGATGGCCATGTTCGCATAGCTGACTTTGGGATGTGTAAACTTCAGATCTACCTGGACAGGACGGCAGACACCTTCTGTGGGACACCTGATTACATGGCCCCAGAGGTTAGCTAGAACCAGTGCTGACTTCTGCAAAAATTCTTGAAAATTTTGTGCTAATACAAGTGTAGGCAAACTTCTGAGGACTTGATTTGTAGACATTGTTGTATGGGAGTCATTTATATGGATTTTAACCTATAAATCCCCTTCAAGAAAGTACATAACATAGCCTTTGAGCTGTTTTTAAATACCTATAAAAGTCAGGATAAGTGGACAGTGTTAGCAAGTCAGACTTGTCAATTTTCTACTTGACTGTTTACTGTAACAAGTTTGTCCCATCAGTATAGAATGGGTTAATGCATGTCATGCTGGGACATGGGAATCTCTGGGCTATTTGTTTGTGTGTTGATGCTTTTATTTATATATTTAGTGTAGAAATGAGAATTATTGATAAGGCACAGTTTTTTTTTAACATCAGTTATATTAGCAGTTAAGAGAGTAAGATTTCTAAGTTATAGGACATCATACATAGTGCCAAAGGGTTGCTGGTGTGATATTATTGTTCTGAATGTGCATGTCATACCTGAGGATAAAAGTAGGGATGAAAAGGACGATTTCTATGAGGAATTGGATGAGTTATTTACGACTTTAATGGAAAAGTGGAGAGTGAAAATATTTTTCAAACCAGAAATTAGGAGTGAGGATTTACATGACAATAATAAAGGTAATGGTGTGAGAGTAGTCAGCTTTTCCACGTAAAAAGTCTGAGTGTCAAGGTTACAATGTTTCCATATCAAACATTTATAAATACTCTTGAATCTCTTGTGTTGGGAAGACTCACAGCTACAATGATCGCATCTTGATATATAGGAGACGGTTGCCAATTATACTTGCTGTCCGATCTTCAAGGGCAGCTGACTGTGATACTGATCACTGTCCACTGGTTGCAGAATTTAGGGAGAGACTGTCAATAAGCAAGTGAACAGCATTGACATTTGATCTGGAGAGATTCAGTCTCAAGATTTTAAATGAGGTGGAGGTCATGGAGTAGTACAATCTTCAAATTTTAAACATGTTGTCAGCTTCGGATAACGTAGCTATAGCTGGGACATTAGTAAGGGTTGGGAAGATATTAGAGATAATATCAAAAACTCAGCTGAGGAGAGTCTAGGTCAGTATGAATGGAAGCAGCAAAAACCATGGTTTGATGAAGAATGTTTAAAATTTTAGATCAAAGGAAGCAGGCTAAATTGCAGTAGCTGCAAGAGCCAAGCAAAATTAATGACAACAATTGTGAGTCATGCAACTAGTAGACGTTTCTGGAACAAAAAGTTGGAATATTTGCAAGGAAAAATTAATTAACTTAAAACAGACAGTAAGAAAAGGAATATTGGAAGTGTGTATAGAGGCATAAATGAATTTAAGAAGGGTTAGAAGCCTAGAGGGAAGTTAGTATAGGACAAAAAGGGTAATTTTCTTGCAGATTCCCACAGTGTTTTGAATTGTTGGAAGAATTGCTTTTGTCAGTTATTGAACGTACATTAATTTAATGACCGAAATACATATGGCTGAGCCAATAGTACCTAATCCTAGTGCACATAAGATCAAGATGGGTACTGAAAAGCCAAAAAGACATATACCACCAGAATTTGATGGGCTGGCTAGCGTAGTCGTTATAGTGACTGGCTACAGGCTGGACAGTCCGGGGATCGAATCCCGGTGGCGGCGAAATTTTCCGCACCTGTCCAGACTGGCCCTGGGGCCCACCCAGCCTCCTGTACAGTGGGTACCGGGTCTTTCCCGGCGGTAAAGAGCAGCCGGGGCATGACACTGACCACTCGCTCCTTCTAGTGCCGTGGTCAAGAAAGAGTAGAACTATACCTCTACCCCCCCTATGGGCCGTATGGCCTGTACAGAGCCTCAATGCCTGTAAAAGGGTGCACTTTACCTTTTTTACCAGAATTTGATCAAATTCCAACAGAATTTATGCAGTTGGTTGTCAGGATAGCATGTTCTGGGGTCCATAAGTTATTTATTCAATAGGGAACAAATAAGCATTGCCTCTGCACTGGAATGTTTAGATAAGTGTGCCTATTTATAAGATGGGTGATGAAACAAATGGTATTGTCAAGGCATATCACTGTTACCATAAACATACAAATTTTATTGAGTATTCTTTTTTCAAGATCAACTGCTTGTGTATCAAATTTATACAAATTTATTGGGAAGTGGATTGCAACATAACAGATCAACTGTTGAATGTAGCATATATACTGCATTAGTCATATCCTGGAGAAATAATGGGAATACAATGGGTCAGTGCATCAGCTATTTATAACCTTAATGGAAGCGTATAATTCATTTGGGAGAGACGTTTTGTATAATATTCTCATTTAGTTTGGAATATCCCTGACACTACTAAGTTGATAACAGTATGTGCAAATGAAACCTACAGTAAAGCTTGGATAGACAAACATTTGTCTGATATATTTCCTATTAAGAATGGTCTAAAAAGAAGGAGATGCATTATCATTGTTGCTCTTAAACTTTGCTTTAGAATATGCCATTAGGACGGTTCAAACAAACCTGGAGGGGTTGAAACAGAATGACACAAATCAGCTTCTGGCCTGTGCCGATGATATTAATTCATTAGGTGAATGCATACATCCTGTAAAGAAAAACACAGAAGCTTTATTAGTCATTAGGAATGAGATCAGTCTAGAAGTAGGTGACAAAAAAAATAATTATACATTCACATGCCATGAACAGACTGCAACATAAAATCACTACAGAAAGATATGTAATCTGTTGCAATTGTGATAAAGTTTAAACATCTAGAAACAACCCTAACAAACCAAAATTGCAGATATTAAGAAAGTAAGAGCAGATAAATCTCAGAGAATGTCTGCTACCAGAATCTTTTATCATCCAGTTTGCTATTCAAAAACACACTGAATGAGAGTGCATAATGTGGAGCTTCACCATCTGAACTCCTCAGCAAATATCATTAGGGCAATCAAATCAAGAAGAATGTAATGGATGAGTAATGTGGCATTTATGAGGGAGAGGATAGGTGCATTTTGGTGGAGAAACATGAGGAAAAGTGACAATGTAGAAGACCTGTGCTTTGATGGGAGGGTAGTATTATTAGGGTTCTTCATTAAGTGATTTTCAAGTGCGTGGATTGGATTATTCTGGCCCAAGATAGGAACAAGTGGCAGGCTCTTGTGAATAGTAATGAACATATATACAACAATGGGACCAACAAATACACACATATTAGTTCATACATACAGTGAACTGCATGTTTCGACCAACTAAGTGCCCATCATCAGGGATAAAAATACAAAGGTTAGATACATTAAAAGTATAAAATGAAATTATAAATATATAAAAATAAAATATATATCAGAACCAATACAAAGGTGTAATTACAATTAGAAAAGCCAATGATTTAAAAAGTATCTACATAAATATGAGTTATTGCAATAAGAATGTGTTAATATTGGTTGGATGGTGTACATAGAAGTTTTAGTTAGCAATTGACTATCCAGGAGAAATTGTTGTGTTGTGGATAGTGTGGTAATGAACCTTCCGTGTTCATAAAATTCTGTGAGTTCCTTGACTAGCTTTTAGGCATAAAGGTTTTCAAGTAGGACCCTTTTCCATGGGGTTAGTTACATTCAGTATGTGCTACACAGCATAATGTTGGTTTTCTGATACAGATTATAAAAGGTCTGAAGTATAATCAGTGTGTGGACTGGTGGTCTTTTGGCGTTCTCCTGTATGAAATGTTGATTGGTCAGTCTCCATTCAGTGGCTGTGATGAAGATGATCTTTTCTGGTGTATTTGCAATGAGCAGCCACGCTTTCCAAGGTTCCTCTCACGAGAAGCCAACGGCATACTCTCTCTGGTAAGCTGTTGTGGTTAACATGCTTCTTTACAGTTTAATGAGCTCTCATGGAAGAAAACTCAAAGATCAGTCTAAGCACAACTGTAATTTATATTCCAAATTGTTCGGTTACATATTTCTATCCCAGTCAGGCTCATCAGGCTTTTGCATAAAAACAGTATATAAAAGGTACAAAGTGCATATTGTGGGCCGGGTAGTTCAGTCGGTATAGCAACTGACTACGGGCTGGATGGTCCAGGATCGAATCCCGGTGGGGCAAGATTTTCCGCCTGTCCAGACCGACCCTGGGGCCCATCGAGCCTCCCATAAAATGGGTAACGGGTCTTTCCAGGGGTAAAGTGTGGCCCGGGCATGCTGCTGACCACTCACCCCCGTTTAGTGCTGCAGTCATGGAAGAGTAGAGCTATAACTCTACCCACCCTCTGGGCCACATTGGGCCTGTAATGGAATCGCTTTACCTTTACCTTTTACAAAGTGCGTATTGTACTATGCTATACTAAACTATACTATACTATACTAAACATACTATACTTTTACTATTATACTATATTATGTTACACTATAATCTGTACTTGATGAGATCTAATAATTTACAGTCATTGTGTTGCAGGAATCCTTATTCTTGTTTACAACCATTATAGTAGTTCTTATTGTTGTGTTTCTTTCTTTATTATCTAATAAAATTGTTACAATCCAATTATAGTATGGTATAGTCCTAGTTACATAGTAATCATCTGTTCCATAATTTATGCGTGTGAGATGTGTGGAGTCTTATAGTAGTTAGTTGTCATATCCAATGTTAAGGTTCTAATGTTTGTTTTGAAGAACTTTTCACATGTCTTATGTAATATGTTGTCTTCAGACATGGAGATGTCACAACACTATGCTTAACACAAATATTTTCATCGAATTTAACTACAATGCAGACCCCAAATCCCATCAAACAAACAGTGAATTATGTCTGTCTACTCTTACTAAAACCGGCTGTGAACATAATCAGTAAGGTTTGTATGAATGTATGGATGAATATGAAACTGTGTTAGTGGTATTTTTAGAAATATAGTTCATTGTATTAGTTTGTTATTTGTGAATTAATGGTGTAGTCTTCCTGTGTATTCTGGGGGCCATTAGGCTCACCTATTGTAAAATCTGATGCTTTTGCCATACTTATAAGCAATCAAGTATTCTCAGGCAAACACACACATTGACACAGAATACAGCTGCTGAATTTCAGAGAATCTCTGCATCTCCTTCATCAGAAACTTATCCTCAGGCACTCTATTCCCTGACGATGGTGGCAGAGACAGGAATGTAGTTCCCTGATGGTAACAACAACCCCAAAAATGATAGAGTAGTTTTATTCCATACCAGTGTGACTGAATACCAGAGATCAATTAAGTGGTTATGTAGTTGTTACACAGAAATTTTACTGATTGAGACTCTACTGCAACTGCAGTGTGTACCAATAAGTACTGTAGAAATGAAATTATTTTGCAAGGACAGTTCTTCTACCCTGATGGAGAAAGCACTAGTGTTCCTCCAAAGTATTTATACTTATCTAACCAATTGTATGTTGTCTTCTCTTAAAAGACATTCTAAATCTGACAGGTCTGATGTTACACTGTGCTGTTCTTAAATGTCAGAAAAATGATCAAAGCAAATATATGTAAAATGTACTTCTTGATCAAGTACATGCAAAGTAAGTGTAAAATTGAAAAATCAAGACTCTGGGATGTTGTGCCATATCGACTGACGAATATTGTCATTTTAGGGGCAAGCAATCAAAGAAGATATTATGACAATGTGTAAACACTACACCAAGAAGGCACTATAGGAAGGAAGTGGTCATCTTCATGCTTCAGACATTTTATCCCTGAATAAACAGACACCAGTGTCTGTAGAAATGAGGCTTCCTGACGTCAGTCTGGACACAACAACGAAGACAATGTTCCTGCTCCTGCCGTGAATTGAACTCCCATTATCCAGTTAATAGACCAACTACCAAAGGCTCTGAATAAAATACAGTTCATAACAAGTATTAAACTCCTACATATTTCAGCACCAGGTTACCATCTTCAGGGAGTTTTAGAACACAGGAATATAAGCCCAATCGATGAATGTGTTTGGCGTATTTTCCTTCATTATAAAAACTCCCTTATGATGGTATCCCTGTGCTGAAACATGTAGGAGTTTAATAATTATTATGTATTGTATTACAGGCCTTAATAATTAAAAGCCACAGTTTAAAGTAGCTCTAAAAAAATTTTAATATGCACGCTCCTTTTATTCTGTGGACGAATTTTTGCGTGTAGAGACGATATGTGTTACTGACTTTATGACTGTGTAAATCCTTGTAGTGTAATAATTTTATATGTTATGTATGCTTTTCACATGTTCCACATCCCATTGTCTTTTGACAGCTTCAGGGATCTATGGAATGCATATATGTGTGTATGTATGTATGCATGCATGGATGTATGTATGTATTAATTGCATTTGTTTATTGATATATGAATTTTAAGAATATGCATGGTAGGAGTAATTTAAAATTCCCATTATCCTTTCATAAGTCTTTCTATTGATGTTACTTTGTTGATCTAATTTACACATATGTCAGCTCATATTATGAATTCAGTATAATTTTGTGCTGCTCCCTGTAGTTGCTGGAAAAAGATGCATCAAAACGCCTAGGAACAAGTGAATGTATGGCAGGAGATGTGATGGACCAGCCATTCTTCCGAAATATGGACTGGAATGCTCTTGAGCGTCGTGAGCTTGAACCACCATTCAAACCTAGAGTGGTAAGTAAATTACTGGCTTCATTTACCAGTAAATAAGGGTCTCATCTCATAACTTCATAACATATGCATGCACATGGGCACATGCACACACACACACACACACACACACACACACACACAGCAACAACAACAGCAGCAGCAGCAGCAACAACAACAACAACAACAACACTTCTTTAACGGCCTTCAGCAGCCACATTATCTAGTTCAAAATTACTCAGACTGAAACCTACAGGACCTGATATATGTTTCCTTATTGTTTTTTTTTTTTTTACTGCTGTAACTTGTAAATGTTTTATGATTGAGATCTTAATCTTATCAAATTTGAACTTTTTGCACAAATTAACCATATAATTATTATGTAAATATGTCACAAAAGAATTAAACTTTTCCTGATTAGGGAAGTATGTAACAATACAAGTACCACAAATGCATCAGCAAAAAAGCCACATATACAGAGCAACAATGACACAATTTCTGTATTTTTGGACTTCGCCCATGGCCTAAATTTTAAAAAAAACAGGACCTTTTGGAAGCCAACTCTGCTTCCATCTTCATACAAAGAAGCACCTACTAATGTGGTTGACCCTCTAGATCGAGCTATTCTCAGTCACTGGGCACCATAGAAACACTCAGTGTGTTCAGATATGTGTCTTAGAACAGATCAAGTCTGCAATTAGTAACAGGAAAAGTAGCTGTTTAAAAAATGAAAACAACCACAAGACTCAAAAATAAATCCTAGAACACTCCACAAATTAAAACCATAAAAAAAGAGCCTTGAACTCAGACTGTGGTGTGATCAGTATGCGTTCATGGCTCTTTTTTTGTGGTTTTAATTTGTAGAGTGTTCCAGGTCTTATGGTTGTTTTTAATTTTTCTATAACCCTTTTCCGGTCACTACCTGTGGACTTGATCTGTTCTCAGGCTCATATCTTAAAAAGATGAGTGTTTCTGTGGTGCTCATTGACTTAAAATAGCTTGATCTAAGAGGTCGAACAGGCTAGGTGCTTCTTTGCCTGCAGATGGAAGCAGAACTGGCATCTGAGAAGTAGTGTTATTAAAAAATTTAGATGATGGAGATAGTCCAAAATAAAAGGCAATTTTGTCAGTGAAACATACACCATCATGAAAGCCCTACAGTGTTGAATTATAGCAACACTAGTTTCAATATGAGACATCGTCATCGTCGTTGTCGTCGTCATCATCATCATCATCATCGTCATCATCATCATCTGCGCTACAGCCCTGGGTGGGCCTTGGCCTCCTCGAATCTGAGACAAGATTACAAAATGTTAATATGTCTAATTTATGAATGTTTCAGATTCCAATCTCATCTGAACACATTTAAGTGAATTTAGATAAATTATTCCTAAAAGATATATTTGAGAATCATTTTATACTTACTGGCCAGATGTTCAGTCTACAAATGGCAGTTTGGCTAGTTGAAGTCTGTAACTGGTATTCTGTTGTTGTGTTGTTTAGAACAGTAGCTGTGAACTTTCTTTTTTAAATCAGACACTGTAAAGCAGCAGTGAGTCTCCTTAGCATCACTACTGTGTCTGTTTCAAATCAGACAGTAAATATAACAGCTTACAAATTTCATTACTATTAAAAGTTCTTAAAATTATTTGCATTAGAAACATGTCTTTACATAGTATGTAAGTCAAAAGAGACATCATAATCACACACAGTAATGAATCATGTTTATATACTTTATGTCATGTATTTTATTAACACGTTATGCAGACATTTGCACTTATTTTCTTGCAGCAACATCCTCTGGACGTTCAGTACTTTGACAAGGCATTCACAGCAGAAAGAGCCAAACTGACACCAGTAGACAGAGAAATTTTACAGTCAATGGACCAAACACAGTTCCAAGGTTTCAGTTATACTAATCCAAATGCAACAGACTGAAGTGGACTTTATTAATTCCTTCCCCTTGGATGTAACAAACTTATTGATCAGTACTAACTGATCTGTGTTGTTAAGACTGTCTTCGTTAGAAGTAAACTCAAGGCAGAAGCATTTGTGTCTTACTTCTTCAGAATTCTTGCTCGCCTGCTGCTTTGTCTGAAGACAGATTTGTGGACAGCATGAGTACCATGGAATGTACATGTTTTAATTAGTAAAGTTTACTGTGGTAAAGGCTAAATTAAATTTGCCATGTGATTATTTAAGCACCAAGCCATGAAGGCATATGGAGTATTGGGAGTATAGCCCCATGCATTCTCCTCAGCATTAGACTGTAACTTATTTCATTTATTATAAGAAAATCAATAGTAATTATGTTAATAACAATCATTATAATCTCCAAATTACTTGGAAAATTCAACAACCTTGTACATAAAGTCACCTTAGATATGTACGGACGTTCCATTTTTAGGCGTGTTCAGAAAACTGTGAAAAGTGAATGTTAGCTTTGTCATGTCTGTCTGTCTCTCCATCTGTGCCTCCATCCACATGGAACACCCATCTACTACTGAATGCATTTTCATGAAAAATGATATATAATTATGTTTTGAAAATCTGCCGAGAATAATCAAGTTTGATTAAAATGTAGTGAGAACAATACGTACTTTACATGAAGATGTATGTACATTTTTGCTAGTATCTTACTGAATTATTCTTAGAATGAGAAAAGTTTCAGACAGAAGTTGTAGACAAAATCGAAACACATTTCATGTTCAATAATTTTTTTTTTCCTAAAAATCGTGCCATTTATGGGATAATGTGGAAAAAATGGCACAGGAAGAGAGGCCACAGATATAAATATCATACAGCACATGTGCATTGCATGTTGTATGAACAAGGCTACACACACACTTAGAATATGTAATACTTGCATCTTTTCCACAACAAATTTTGTTACACAAACATGCCTCAATGTTATGCTTGTACATATATTGCCTGTCTTTTGGAGCATCAGTCTGTGCTTCACTATTCAAGGAAATATAAAATTATCACAGGCAAGTGGCTGTGTTGGTGTAATTAATATACAGCTATTATGTCTAAGTGTATAATGCTAACAGAGATGATGATGATTATAGCTGTGATACAATGTGAGGAGGGGCCAGTAATAACCTGCTTACTGGTATAATTATAATTTTGGCTTTCACTTATAACACTGATTCCGAAAATATTTTATGTGGAGATGACATATTCCACAAGCCAGATAAAAGTAATTTGCCACTGAAATTAGGGAATGGTGATCTTACAATCCGCAGGAAAGAATTTTAATGGATGAAATTTCTCACAATATCATATGATGCCATATGTTCCACTAGGACCTGAAATTGGGCTGTCATACCATATCACACCCCTAGAAGAATACTCTCACAACTTGAAAAATACAGCTTTTCAGAAGAGAGGGAAAACCAAATTTTAATTAAATTTCGTTGAATTGTGAGGAATCTATTGCAATTACAAATGCGATATTGGGTATAAAAAAACTTTATAATGTTCCTAAAATAGGCCTTCAGTGACTTTATCAAGATTCAACAATTAAGGATCCAAGGACTACTCAAAAGGATGATTTTTGGAGTTGTGTTACTTTAAAAGTTGAAAGGTCATGATAAATAACACTTTTGAAAGAAAGAATTAGAATGTAACGATAAATTAAGTTGTTTCATGCATTAATAATTACATTATTGTCATTATTAAGAAAGAAACAATATACAAAAATGACAAATAATACCTTGAATATTATAATAATTATTGAAATAGGGACTCATAAAAAGTAACATGATATTTGGGAACGTGATTTTTTCTAAGTAGTTCGAGAATATCAGCTTTCTTTTTGTCTCCTACTGGCAACTTGTTAGCTGCAGGACTAATTGGGCAGCTGCAGATTTTGTCTTTCTTTTGTTATTCACTACAACTTTTTTGTAGTTTTCCTGAGAGTAGGACATTTTCAAGAGGAAAGTGTAGGGACTGCTTTTGTCTACTTTGACAGTTTTAATGTCTGTCATTTTTACGTCTTATTTTCAGTTGTTTTTTAAAAATTGCTTCCAAGGGAACCTGATGAAAGTTTTCAAATAAAAAAAAAATCTTCGTGTATCTTTTCATTAAAGGTAGTCCGATTTATTTTGGCTCCATGAATGATTGAAAAATATTGTACAGGAATGTATAGAGCTTCACTTTTTAAATGTCTCTGTTTTGAGATGTGCCGTTGTTCAAATAGAATCAACCAATACTTACTGTAGCAAATCACAAATGACACTGTTCCACTGGCCGGGGCAATGAAATTGGATCGAAAGAACGACATTTCTGCCCTCTTGCGGCCATTTAAAAAACAGATATGTGATGCTTTCCACTAGGTAGATACAGTCTCTGTCATACCTCCTGTGGGCATAACTCAAAATGAGCAGTTTTTGAGTTGTGACACTATTCATCTAGGGGTGCGATATTAGTGGTGGTGGTGGTAGTAGTAGTACTAGTAGTAGCAGTATATATGTGTCACTAGTAAATTTTCATAACTCGAATGGTGACACAACAGAGACTTTTTCATGGTGTTCTGTAGACAGCACATTGATATTCAGGTGTTCCATGAAATGGAAAATTTTGGGAACCACTGACACTGACCTACAGGATCTGAGAAATTGTTCTATTCTGGTAACGACATTTAAATTATTTTTCTCAGAATATTAGTGTCCAATAAACGTTACTATACGTCCGCATGTGCTGTAAAAGTAAATGCTACAAATTTACAAATATACAGTTCTTTTTTGCTAAAATTTAAGAATACATGCTTGTCTATAGCTGTCATGAATTTTAATTTTATAAGGTTTACCATAAAAGAGTATTGGCCTCAGACTTCATTTGACATGACCATAATTACCTCATGTAAGATTTTTATGGTACATACTCTGTTAGCTACATGTAACTAAGCACAAGTGATGCATTTGGAGCACTAATATGTCAATATAGCATCAACTGAGTAACATTTTCTCAAAATTGATTGTTCTCGTGTGTTCAATCTTGCATTATCATATTTTACTAGTTCCAGAAATATGAATATTGGGGCAATACAGATTTACTAACAAAGGAACATAGAAGAACACAGGAAGATGTAGGTGTCTGAAGAGACTTATCCCACCTCTCCATACCTGGTTAATCTTCATGTATCATGAACATGCCACATTATCACACATCTTTTTATTGACTCAAAGGGTGTTTTATTTAAACAGTTTACATTATCTTGAGACTTCTCTGCAGAACATTTTAATATGTTGAACTCAGTTTAAATCTCTTATTTTTCCCTTTAGTCTTCTCTGTGTTGCTCCTTTTTGTCTCGAACTGAACAAATGCTTACTTCTGACATTGTTGTATCGTTGAGTGTTATAGGGAAAATAATGTCTAAACTTCACAGCTGAAGCTCTGTTTATTTTAATATGTAATACCTTCATTTGTCTTGTTAGACTGAGAACAGTGCTTTAGAATTTGTGATGTGTTTTAAGTTTTAATAAAAGAAATGGAATTGGCCTTCCACATATCAACAGTGTAATATATTCAAGAAGCACAAATATTAGTTTGTGGGTATGTATATAAAATGGATGATTTTTAAACCAAAGAAGTGTATCAGGCACAGGCTGAAATATGTAGCACCAATACTTCCCATGAATGCTGGTGAACAATGAATAAGAGACAGCATGACACAGAAATTTTTTCTGAGAATGAATTTCCATATCAATTTACAGTCTATGCAGATATTAGTGATCTGGATAACTGGAATTATATCATGTCATCTACATGAAGAATCACAAGAGTCGCACTGATTTTATATAATCATGCCGAATATAATGCTGTTAATACTTTGAAGATCGCGGTAATTGTAGGCCTGTTTTTAATCGTTTAATTGTAGATGTGCAGTTATGTTCTGTGTGTACTAATAATGTTTCATATGGAGATGAAACATATCTGCATATAGTGAAAATAATGCAGAGTACAGTGCTCATGAAAACTTGTTGCTTTTTCAAATAATACTCGTATGTCATTTGCAGTGACCACTGCTGCAAGTCTTTACTTTTAGTAATGGTATCATCTATTACTGCTTTTGGCAAAGTGCAGAGAATAGGAGTTACTTTTGCATCTGAAATCTTCCTAAATTTGTCTATGTTGTATCTAATACATAGTACTGTATTTTATGCTTTCTGCAAAATTTATGTGTGTTAGTATCAATAATATTTCATGTACGTGTTTCTTGTAATTTTTGTTATTATTTGCCATACTCCAAGGATCTTTCTTGGTGGAATACACATTATTTTTGATTAAATGTTTTACCAGAGAGCTAAAACTCTTGTCAATATTCTGTGCACATTTGGCAGGTTTTTAAGCCTACTTTACTTCCTTCAGGAGCAAAAGAGACTTGTGAATTCACTATGCTGCACGTTTATCTTCTTATTTGAAACAGTAGACAAACTTTTTTTCAAGCTTTGTATGAACATTTTGGCATTGGAGGCCACTTTTTTTTTTTTTGGGGGGGGGGGGGGGGGGGGGGGGGGGTTTCGTTTTTGTAAAGGAACGATTAACTTCGTGCTTTCCTTTTTGCTTTTTGAAATGGAATAACTGTC
>Ga0131853_10002436_pt1 | contig 33170 bp, 24 predicted proteins | sample TergutLab28metaG_FD_92764 | JGI IMG/M metagenome (GOLD analysis project Ga0131853, IMG submission 92764) | Labiotermes labralis P1 segment gut microbial communities from Petit-Saut dam, French Guiana - Lab288 P1 (version 2) (version 2) | ecosystem: Host-associated > Arthropoda: Insects >... | reverse complement strand
TCCCCCCCCCCCCCCCCCCCGATGCGTTATGTGTTCCTTGTAGCGAGAGACAATGGACAATTTCCAAAATTCAGTCACGACCGTTAATTTAAAAGCTGAACATAAGTAAAGAAACGAAACAGTGTAATAACAACTGTCATATTTTCAGATCGGATATAGTTCACCCCAAGTGCGGGTAAAATACGCGGTCTAACGTTCTGATTCCAAAACGTCAAAATGGACAAGAGTATTTCAAAATGGAATTTGTTAAATATGTACAATACGTTATTACATTTAATTAGAGCATGAGTAATGTGCAATTTATACTGAAGCGACGAAACTGTTTACATCTGAAAAAAGTTTCTACAATTTTCAGCCTGCAACGTACGGACAGTTATGCAGTACAGTTAGAAGGAACCTGGTACTCTCATAGCATAAAATTTCCCATTCACTAAATGGTACTCAACAAACAATTTCTTGGTGTTCTAAATTAATGTGGCTTACGTACCCAGTTAGCCATACAGTTCTAGGACTTTTTGAAAATCGATGGTCTCTTAGAGGGTTAAAGCACATCCTGCTATAACAGAGAAAAGGAATCTCTTTAGAAATGGCAAACCGCTGCACCTTACCCTGCACCAGTTGAATTCAGTTTACACCATCATATTCTCTTTCTTTCACATATTCGTTTTAAGCCTATCCTTTCATGACATGCCTTGATTTCAAAAATGATTCCTTCCTTCGTGGTTTTCTGACAAATATTTTGAACGTAATTCTCACCGGTTTCGTTCAACAATAAATTTCAAACACATACTTAAGTACCAATCGTACATTAACAAGAAATCTGGTAAACTAAATTCAGAGCCGCAGTGTACTTCGTATGCCGTCCTCGGTCCTAACGTCTGAAGACTTACGTAGAGAGCCACACTTTTACCTCTTGTTTCTATAGGCATGGCACGTGGATTCTCATCTAAAGAATACAATGTACTCTGAGGGTGTTTAAAGACATTTCGAAGAAGCATTACATACTTATCGACAGGAGGAGGAAGAAAATGATAGCAACGAACTATCGTCAACTGTGGAAAGGGGAAACGAAGAGACTTAGATGACAATCGGAATCGTTAATCGGAATAACTGAAAGAAACAGACTCTTTGAAGACCTAGGAATAGATGTAAGGATAACATCAAAATGAATCCCAAATAAAGAAGAGTGTAAGGGCGTGAAACTGTGGAATGGATTCATACGGGTCAGAATTGCTTGGATTCCAACAGGAGCATAAAATTATTTGACGGATGAGACACTACCGACAGTTCCAATAAACTGTAGTTACAAAATCCAAATTCGAATCCAGTCAGCTAATAAGAGTTTTGAATTTTTTTCCAATGAAATTTTCCGCGCTCGTATATAATTTGAATGCAGCCGAGGAAGGGGTGTCAAAAACAGTTCTGTTTGTTTTATCCGTTATTGCTCGTAGAGGGGATGGGGAGAGCGCGGATGCAAAACTTTTATCACCACATCCCAGGCTTATTTCATTAGGTATTCGTATTACAGGACCGCACCGCAGTGGCCGTCAGTCCGCAGATTGTCTTAGCGCAACAGTGGTACATGGGCTTCTGGAGTTCCACTGTGATGAATCGTGGCCACTGCTCCTTCCCAGTACTGTGTGGAGATATTACTGTCTATTATAATATTAACGTTTCGAAACCTGGGGTAACTATATGTACCGCTTTCTGTGACATTAAAATCTCTGCATTCCGATACAGTGTCTTTCATTTGTTTCACAAGTTTATCATTATACTTTCCGATTATTTACTTCAATACCTTTTGACTGATTCGTTATAATGCAGGAGTAGTGTGTTCTCTGTGATACAGGAATTAACGTTGCATAAGTCGCCTATGTAATTTGGGCGTACGTCTGTCTTCAAAGGGTAAACAGAAGCCAAATTACTGTTTGACTTATTCCGTACATTTTATATGTAATCCATTAATATTAGCTTTTCAGGGACTCTGTTCCGTGGCGTCGATGGAGTTATGCAAAACTGGTGGCACCTTCAACAACAGACGTTGCGCGATCTGGTATGTTTACCGACCACATTGTCGAAGCTGACAAAATGCTGGTTCGCAGTTAGCAAAGTACACAGCGACACATACCCCTCCTGAAGATGACCGTCATTGTGTTGAATCCGATACAGAACGGTTGCACATCCCAAGCGAAAGACGGCGTCCTTTTAATTAAATGCGTTCAGTTTTAAACTGATAGCCTATATATGAACATTTTTCTTTAACTTGAATTAGTTTTACTTTTTTCACTGCCGGATATGAAGATATTTGCATGCTACAATTCACATTTTTCCACTTAGAGGAATTTTGAGGGTTTTTGTAAACTTCGATTTTATCCATCAGCAAGGCTGTGCAAAGCGTTTTCGACATATTTCAATCATAGGTTTTAAACGGGTACTTCATTGCTGCCAACATATTTTTTTCAAAAACGTTTAGTTGTTGGGATGAAGCACATTTGTATCTCAAAAATATCGTACAATTTACAAGTTTCTTCTAGAGAAAGAATCAAGTAAGTGAGAAATACCGGAATAAATTTCGATCTACTGTGTTTGCCTATAGGCGAAACTAGTTAAGATTTTGTGCCTTTAGCTCTTAACAGAAATTAGAATTCGTGAATTTTTCCTACTCTGTAGCACAGAGATCAGTAAGCTCTCCCTGTACAGCAAACCGCATCAGGATAATTCGGTCGCAAACTGGCGAAATGGCAATGCACATTACGGGTATGGTATTGCTATCTAAAGCCACGTAATCAGAATGCACGTAACATCAGACCCTATAAATGCGACGCTTAAGAACCTGATATGTTCTACATGCCACTATTCCACTCACAGCTGTACAACAGAGACCAGTATAACGCGAATTGAGCCTATATTACTTTACTTCGTTATTTCCCTAAAGGGTTAAAACTGCTTTACACTACTAGCATGTACCTCATTCCCCCCCATAGCTTGCGCATGTGCCCCTATAACTGAAAGCACATATATGCAGTATAAACAACATTTCTAGTTGTCATGGTTATCTCCACTATGTATGGTTTGTGGAAGACCCCAAAGGGGCAATATGATATACCATTTTGGAGCAGCAAGTGCAGTAGTGTGTACAAGGTTCCAGTACACAGTTACCGACGATCATGTCAGATGCGATGTGGCTAGAGTGTATATAATGCTCGGATGGGATTATATACGTTATTTTTATGGTGGTCAATGACTGCTCGGGGAGTTATTTAATTTAAGGCGCTAACATGAACATATGAGTCTATATGTAAAGCTAAATTTGTCCATGTGCACGAACTGAAAGTATGGGGGAAGTTGAGGTGTGGCTTCAGGCATTTTTAGCCTCGGCATTAGATGGAAGACAGTGCTCGGCGTCACGACCCGGCCGATTTACTTTCGGGAAAAAGAGACCCCTGATACATATCAGAAAAGGAGAGCCGATTTCGGCGTTTTGGAAAAGTGTGAAATATCCTGTTCCTGCTGGAAACAAAACCACGATCCCTTGGTCGTGAATCCTGTAGCTTAGCCATACTGGCAATGTTACTGAGTCTTTGAGCACATCTGTGCATTTAACTTTGACTGGAAATCGAAACTGGCTGTAATATTTATGGTTGTAAAATCTGACACCGTGCAGTGTGGTGAAAGTGTACCGACATTCCTCAGTAACTTGATGCCTACTCTAAAATTTCAGTACGCTGCCGAAAGGCTACACGGCGTCACATCACACGGGACGGCAGTCTGCGTAGTAGCTGCCCTCGGAGCCTGATAATGTAACTGACATGAAAAGCGACAGATAGCTTAACGTGCTAATATGTATGTACGAGAGGCTACAGTGATTAGCTACGCTAAAGGTAAAGGATAATAAACAGCGATCAAGTCTGGATGGCACAAATATATTTTTGGGTGCCATCTGATAAGGCTGTGCGCATTCTGAAAATCTCATAAACTCATAATATGTCCCTGTGCCTAAACAATTAGTCACGAACGAGTATCGATAATGGGGAAAATAATAATAAGGACGGGAGGTTCAGGTTTTAGGCGAGTTGTGTCTAAGAGCGAAATAGAGCATGCAGGGGCTTCCGAAACACCAACATTTGGTGTCAGATACTGCGTCCTCTGCGAGTGTATAACATACACACATAGCTGACAATAAAATCTCTTTATCAGCCCTGTATATAGTATAGGTACCACGTTTGTATATAAATTAACATCTGTAACATTTCGTTGTTTAACTAGACAACGAGACTGTGATGGGGATAACCAATTATTTACAGTATCAGCATATTGTCTTTTAAACGTCAATAGTCTTACATATGTAAGGAAGCTGGGGTACAGTACCCAGAGTAGAAACTGAGGTACAGAATGGAAGACCAACGCATCGTGGTTCTATTGTCGGCAGCGATAAGAGACTTATCTCTTCATCGAAGTGACCAGACCGGCTGTGGGGCCTATCAAGCCTCCTGTGGAACTGGCAACGGGGGTTATTTTTCTGGCGAAAGCGACAGATGTGTGATGCTGACCATCTACCTCAATCTACAGCATTGCGGAGGAAGACTTGTATTGCATACGAGTAATTTGAACACCTCCAAACAATTTGCAGGCTGCAAACCAATTGTTATCAGAAAAATCTTATTTTTCCACAGTAAGTTATCTTCGTATTAAGCTACGAAGGACATAATATATTGATAATTAATAGTAAAAATTAAAACAGAATTATTCTTAAATTTTTAGGGCTTGCATTATTTTTGAGGAAGGGAGGAACGTCAATACAAGCTTGCCCTCTTCCTCTGTCACTGACATTTCTTATTAAACTCACGAAATTCAGTTTATAAATCATGACTGAAATACACACTCACTAACTACCATTACACTACACCTAAAACTGACAGAGTAAGATGGATGGTGCAGCTTACCACTCCGTATTTTTTTAATCCTCCCTCCCTCTGGAAAATTACCAGAATATTATATTTTCCCACGCAACATGCACGAATCCCATTACAACCGAAATACCGCTTATGGAATTTAACCCTACGTAGTAAGTTCGCCACAACACTCACAAAATTGTTCTTCTTTCTGACGGGCGAGCACAACTGTTTTCGAAAACACTCGCTAACTGCAGGCTTAAGCCCGACACACCACGGGATATGGCAACACTACTATGAAGCCAACGTGAAGAACGCCTAGAGCCCTAGCCAACAAGTCTTCATGATTTGAAGCTTAAACTGCATACAAAAACTTTACATACAAATTCATTTTTAAATGAGGTATATTACTGTCACAAGTTACGTTACAGAATGACATAACAAAGATGTGCATATGAATGACGGTTCTTTGTTGACGTACCAGTTATTAACTCCGCCGTACTATTTGCAGATAAGTACAATATAATAAGGGGAGTAACAATGTTGTGGAGTGGGAGCGAGAGAGAGGGAGCGAGAGAAGGGGAGGTGGGTTGAAGAGAGATTGTTTTTACGAGCATCTTACAGGTGCATTTATAGAACTTTACGACAACTCATAAAATTTTCACCAAAGCCTAGTCAAACGAAGAACACCATACATGTGTGTGTTTGTGTGCTTTACAAAAGCCTCAATTCTGCTACAGCGATGAAAACCCTTACCACACAGCTAGCTCTCCGCTCAAAATTCTGAAAGGAAAATTGTACGAAATGGGAGACATTTTGACATCTGAATTCATCGAGTTTATGGACCTTTTCCGTCCCATATCAAAATTTACACAATACTACATTTTGGAGACGGGATCGGTTGCCGTCTTCAGGTCTTCTTCTTCTTCTTCTTTCAAAACAAATGTAGCTAAATAAGAGCTCTTTACTCTTTCATAATAAGCGGATTACAGTTCAATTAGTAAATACAACACATTTCAATGACAGTGTAAAAGGCATGGTTATGCAGATCTCATTAAACACCAGGTACGCGACACACACACATCCTGTATGTTGCCTTGTCACCTTTAAATTTCAAAATAACAACTTCTTCTCTTTATTAGTTTGCCATATCAATCACATTAATCGTCCCAAATAATTACTCTGAAATGCTTCTTTTTGCCTTCCCATTCTATTACTCAGATGCCTCACATCTACACTCTATTCTTTTCAAACAGTTAGTTCCTACAACGCACTCCATCCGAAAAATGGAGTGCGTTACTTGAAACGTGTTCACCCACTAAGGGGAGAAATTATGGCTTTTCAAATGCCATCTCCAAACAGCCTCTAAAAGATGTCACTCACGGAATGGACGTATCCATAGCGAATAAGCTACAAAGTAACACTCCATCTCTTTAGTGAATGCCACTCACAAAGCAGCCAAACTATTGGTTTCTTTGGATCGAATCAACCGCCCGTTTGTTTACACTCATACGGGAACACAATACAGTACACAGGCCCTTCTAGTAGGAGAGGGGTGTGCATGTATGCGCCTATATAGGAACAGACACACAACGGAAAACACGGAACCTACTTAGTGCCGGTCTCAAATTTTGGCACAAATGCATTTAATTTAATGCTTAATTTCAGTCGCTACAATGAACTGGATACAACACCGTAGGGCCCACATATCAAAGGTGATTTAGAAAGTATGTGGCTAAACAGCCATTCTGCTATTGAAGGCAAAAGATAAACTACAGCTAAGTCAGAAAGGCACTATACAGAAGGGAGCTTTCAGCTTCACGCTCCAGACCCTTTACCACTAGGGTAAGAGCCCACTCTACCCACCGAATAGGGAGGCTGAATGGTCTGCCGTCCTGGTCTTCGATGCTTGTCTGTGCCAAGGATGGAACCACGATTCCTACGTTGTCCGTCAGCATAACAGAATAAACATAATTTCGGTGAATTTTTAGATTCTGTGATATTCTGGATGTTGTATAAAGTTCCAACATCAGAAATGTGTGGCAATAGTTTTAGTACCATTTCTGTCGTGATTTGCACGATTGTTATGGATACAGACTTTCCTCCACTCACACTCACACACGTGTGTGTGTGTGTGTGTGGGGGGGTGGCAAATGGAAACCCCCTAACAATGACATCCATGAACTTACGGCTCCAATTAAATCTCTAGCCAACATACCAAACTTGCCGATTCAGATACAGTCAACATTCTGTTTTTGTAACAGCTAGGGACTTCAGTTTCCCAGGCCAGTAACCTAAAAACACAATTTTCCAAGTAGTGAAAGCACCACAGACAGCCACTTTTCATGTTGTCTTCAGGCAAACTAACATGGAATTGTTCGGATATGCTAAACTTGGCGAACTTAATCCACAAATATACCACACTACTGCAAGGAAAGCCTCCACTAAACATGTAATGTTTTGGCAATGTTCTCAATACAAAAAAAAAGTGTGTCTTGCTGTGTGTCACGAAATTGTGCATTCTGCAGCTCCAACTCTCGCCTTTGCACCGCGTACTACAAATGTCAATACGCACCGCTGAATCTACAGCCTGTATTACACGTACGTAATATTCAATCCTGTGGAATTATGGGGCATAAAACCTGGTCCACATTCATTTTCCGGAAAATCTCTAATCTGCAAATTTTAAAAGCAGAAACTAGATAACAGAAGCTTACGGAAAACTATTATAAAACACTGTAAAGAATGTGTCCATTTGAGCTCGACATTCGACCTGTCGAATTTAACTCAAATTTGGAGCGATAAGTGTTAACGAATTTCTTAGCACTACTCTCCTTTCATCAGTTCACAAATACTCACTTATCTTGCAGAATGTATAACTCCTATTTATTTCAGCGCGAATGGGCCTTCGGGGTCCGCAGATGGCAGGAAATCAGCTTCTCAAGGACTGCGAATCACAAAGTAAGTTCTCACATCACTTAGCACAATATGTTCACATTTGCTCCTTTACCTTGTAACACGAATCACAAAATGTGCCAGCATTCTAATCTTTCCCACAGTATCACAATACGCCGAGACATCCAGCCAGGTTTTGTATGGCTGTACAAACTGGTAATTACCTGCCACTTAACTCCAATTTGCATGGGGACTTTTACTTTAATATTTTACTTTATTAATGCCTAAAACGCACAAATAACTCACAGATGAATCACGCGCCTTACCAAAAAAAGACAAACTCCTCGGCGCTCAGAATGCGGCTATGATGACATGTCGGTTCCTCGGACCTGCAGCGTGCGTGAAAGATGGTGGTAAATGGTTTAATGGAAAGAAAATTAGGAGAAGCAATGAGGTTAGAAAACCCTGCTGCTCCCTTCTCACATTACATAACCACGACTTCAAATTATTTCGGTAAATACAAAAAGTAAGTTTGAAAGCAACGTTATGATCTACCCTTCTCTGAACCCGAGGTGAGCAGATGCTAACCAGCAGGCACACACAGTTGGTCTCCTTTGGGTTCACCTAATCTAAATTTTATTGCAATTCCTGCTAAGAAAAAATTCTTATGAGAGAAATTTACACTGAATTCAGCAGGGGGTTCAAACCCTGTTCCTTCATTGTAAACACCTCCACTAACTAAATCGGTTATTTCGAAATGTAGCATGTACTTGTACGTGTAACACGTACAGGCTGTACTTGTAGCCTTTCAGAACTACTCTTAAGAACCACAGCTGTTTTTATAGATGGAAGAGACGTCACAAGTCAAATGCCTTAAGTGGTGAGAACAAGAAGGCACAGACAGCACTAAGATGGGGGGGGGGGAATAAATAAATAAAATAAAATAATAATCATAATAATACAATGAATACATAAATAATGCTACAAGTTACATTTTCGAAATAAGCAATTCAGCTGTACAGTGAGTTGTGACTGAGAGCTTGAACAACTGAGTAATCTTTGTGAGGGTGTCAGGGCCAGGTGGGACAACAGAAATCGTTCTACAGAGTCTGTCTCCCCTTACCGCATATAAAACGCAGACAATTAAAAGCTACGGGGCAGAATAAGGCGTGGGTTTGCGGCCTCTCGCTTATTGGGATTCCAGGTTTGAATTCCGCCGAGAGGCACAGATGTTGTCATCATGATTGTAAGATGATGATGGCCATTATATCAACGAAATAACATGAGTAAATTCAATATTTCTCGGCAGTTCCACTTAAAATACTTTGTATTTTGTGGAATCTAATGTAATTACGTGGTTCGGATATCCCAAAATTTGCCAACACTTCTCTTCTATTGTAATGTATTAACGCCTATTACAGCAGAAAAGAGAGACATAATATAAAAGATGCTTAAGGCTGTACCGGAAAATGAAACGAAATAGCTGCCATAGCGTGTAAATTACCTTCATAAACAAATCTTGTTTGTTAAAGGACAAATCACTTCAATTAATGTATGGCTATGTGACAGAAAGTACTGATTTCAGAAAGAGTAATTGCCATTGTAAAATTCACATAAAACACAGTACAAGAGGAAAGAAATGAGAGACATATATTACAGCCCATATAAATTGTCACAACGATTCTTATGGATGTTCCGCCACCTTATGGATTCTCGCTTATTTTGCGCTCAAGAACACAACACCCACGTACACGATTAGAAAGCGGACGCCATCAAGAGTATCATTCAAGCTCCATATACCAGCTGCACTGTCCTGCAATACAGAAGAATTGTATTTCGTCTTCATTAAATTGATCAATATAGCAGAGCCATTCTTAGACTGTGATATTCGTTCAGATACTCAGGAAAGTACACACACTTTAAGAAACATAAACGTTCGATATTGCATTCTAGGAGCCCGAAATTTGTTCCTATCCTAACGAAAGTTCAGTGCTGTCCACCATATTACAAGCAATTTACAGACCCTTCCCCCACCGATCTGCGCGTAGCTCGTACAAGTGGTTCGAGCCCAGGAGGCGCGCAAAGCAAAGGTATACATTTCTCATCCATGTCACCATTTCTACGTGTGTCAAGCCCAGATGGATACAGGGACTGAATGAAAACGCGTCTTGAAATAAACTGAAATGCCAACTTGATGCAACAATGTAATTTAGTGAAGTTTCCTTAGCTCGACATGTTTCGGGCGCATACGTCCATCATCAGGAGCACTAGATGTTAAGTTGCAGCATACGGTTTTCTGAACCCAGTTTGTAGATGGGTGGTGGTCCTGACAGCCGCTGCGTAGGTCGTGTGTACGGTTGGGATGGTGCACGGCACCATCCAAAGGAGAGAACTGGGGGGGCGGGGCATGTTCATTCATGGGCCGTAGTGCAAGGGAGTGACTAAATAAATGTATGGGTGAGTAAATCTTAAACACTGAATGCTGTTTTTATTCGGAAAAAAAAATAATTTCTTGTTATTCAAACATTTATACCTTCCTAACAACCAAACCAATCTATCCTTAATGAGTTGAATTTCTCTTTTTCCATCAAAGTCTACCAAACAGTATTATGCACTCAAGGAATTACGCAGCTGAATTCATATTAATACGAAATTATTTCTACCGATATCGCATTAATATAACTCACATCCTAGTAACTTAATCGAATCTTGTAGCTTTAACATTCATAATGTTAATAATCATAAGTCCTGACATAACAAGCAACCGCCCCGTGTCCTCAGACGTCGTTACCTTGTACGCTAAGGGAACACTGCACGCAAGGGCTGAACGTATAAATATAAATGGGGGAAAAAGGTAGTCAAAAGAGCTCTGTGGTTCTGGAAACGCTGGTAATAAAAGTGCCATTCATCCTCTGTTACGGAAATCAGTCGCTGACCTCGTGTTGGGGAAATTAGTGCGTTTAAGACAGGCTGATTCTAATTCAATACTCAGGCAGCGTACGAGCGGGAGGCATTTGCTCACATGCTGTACGTATTTAAAGCGTTGTACACGAAGTACGTGCGGATGTACACACACAGCACCTCAATTCTATAACAGTAATTGTCCAGAAGAAAACGCATTTTAATTGTACTCATACAAAATTCCTTTTTTCTTCAATTAACGTATCACCGCAAAATTTTTATAACAGTCCTGCTCACATATTTTGTGTAATGCGAGGAATACAAGTCATGCAGATCCTCGTTGTGACATTTTCTTCGGTCTTATTTCCTCTCTCTTAGGCCCAAGTATTCTCCTCTCCCTCCGCGTCCTATTTTCAAATACCCTCGGTCTACGTTCTTCTCTTAACGTGAGAGGCCAAGACTCACACCCGCAATATGCAAAATTATAGCTCTGTATCCTTTAACGTTTGTGTTCTTAGGAGGCATATCCTGAATTTAATCTGATCTTTATTTCTCCATGCATGCAGTTTTCATTTTGTAATATTGTTCCAAAATATGTGAAATTTACCAGAGGATTATTACCTGTCTAAGTTTTAATTTTCTCCGACATTCTGTTAATACACGAACATATGATTAATTTTCTCAGCATTTACTTCTAGACTAATCTTCTTGTCAGAGATTAATCAAGCTTGCGTCTTTTAGCCACTAATTTTAATGAAATAAATTCAAGTTTTAGTTTTGCATCTAACGGCCGATATAAACAAACGCTTTGTAGCATAATGCATTTTGTGATTCTATTAAAAAAAGAGAGTTTCCAAACAAAGGAGGGGCATTCATTGGTTCCAGATGCTATCCAATCAGAATCTAGATTCCTTTTCTCTCCTCCGCATTCCATTATTATACATTATACCTCCACCCCTGAAGCACTCGCTGCTTTAGACAGATCCACCCCTCAGACAAACCAACCCTCCGTGAAGAATGGCATCGGATAATACCGAAATGACCTTGGAGAAATGTTATGCCTCCTTCAGCACTGTAGAAACTATGAAATAAAACGCATGTCTTGTCCAGACAGCTAGCAATATTTAATATAATAACTCTTATTTACTAGGCGAAATAATATCTTCCAAAGCAGTACAACAGCGAGAAACGTACAGTTCTGCCTAATAGCAATAGAACTCACTACTTGCAGTACTACATTATCTACTTGCAAGACGTTGACCTCAGGCAGAAGGATGTAACCTAGATTCCAGGAGAGAGATTTTATGTAATGACCTTTATAACATCTGTGGTCATGTGAAGTCGAACTGGTTCCTTGAGATGGAGACAATGATTTCATAGGAATTTAACGACTCCGTAGTGGGTGCAGATTTAACTCAAAATATAGTTCCAAGTGATAATGTTTGAAGTGTACAGAGATGGGAAAAGAGGTCATAACAATATGCTATCGTCACTTGTGATATTAGCTTACGAAAACGGTTAAAAATGTCAAACGGAAAATCCCAGTTTAAATTTTAAATTGATCCGTGTAAGATCTGCGCTGTTATGGCTTATCACGCAGTGTAGTGGCAATTCCTTGATTCTTATGGCCGATGGTTTGGTATTTTTTTTTGAATCTAAATGTAGCATCAAATTTTTATATCGGCTGAACCGCACTACTCTTCTCTACACCAAACACGGCACTTCGTAATTGCCACAAGTACAGTAAAACCTGTGAAGATGGCCACCCTTGTAAGTTGGCCATCTGTCACAGTCGGCCACGCTTCTATGAAACCGACAAATTCCTATGATATTATACATGGTCGTTACTTGGCCACATGTTCACCTTGAATCTTAGCCACAGTTTCGCATTTAGCGCTATGCTTTATCTGTAAGTTCAACCTCCTTTATGTTGGCCGACCTAAATGGCTGTGAAATTCTTGCGTTATACTGCACACGGGCCGAAATCCTCATTGGCTGCACAATTACTTCTTTTCCGAAAAACTTCCATATTTTCTCTGCCAAGCATGGACAAGAGACTGAATTTCCTGGTGGCAACAGACCCATTAGTGTAATTAAGTCCCCGTTCATTAACGGGTTTTTGTATCTGCTCTCCTACTCAACAACCCGCCTCTGAACATCCACGCACGTGACAGCTGCAAAGTTCAATTTTCGTAATGGCAAGTGTTTTCCATATGTTTGCCAAATGTATAAATCTGAAGGCTGTAAGTGGACCGGAGTTGGCCAATATAGATTTCGCAGTACCAAGAAGGCTATCACGGCGGCGTTGCTAAGGGGAATTCTTTTGAAACTAATGCGGTATCGACTAGTCATAATTACGGACGTTTTGACTGGCTGTAGCGCCTTCGTCTTTAGGGACTAGTTCAACAAGCCTCGTTTTCTTTGACCCGAAAGAATTAAGCATTGCGAGATTTTAAAACTATGCCAACTATTGACAATTCAACAAGGCGTAACATTCCAGAAAACTTGAAACTTCTGTAACTACTGTTATTGTTATTTTTTTTAGCCTGTGCCAGTCTTCATTCGTTACACACACACACACACAGACCGTCACCTTAAAAACCTTTCTGTCTTTTTGTGTAGGCAGGAACAGGCTGTATAATATGACTTTCTCTTCCCTGGGCTGTTGTTTCCCCCTCCGTACTCCTCCTGGCCGACCCTTTGGTAACCCATCTGGAAGCGACCCCGATTGCACATGAAGACGGGGTGAGCAAAGCAGCGCGTAGCAAGCGGTTTATTGATCCTGGCTGCACATCCCAGCAACCATCAGCGCCACCGTCAGCAACCGAGGCCTAAGAACTTTACCCGAAACACACAGACTCAATCCTCCCACCCTTCGCATCAGCCTTCCAAAACTTCTATCCTTCCCATCATCTGCTTCAACTAGCTACCCAGCCGACAGAGAAACTCCCAGGGTTTCCTGCTAAAGGAAAGCCATTTGGATGAGATGGAGAAAAAGACTTCTCAGAAGTGTGGATATCCTTTCTTCACCTCCCTTCAAAATACCTGCCACCATTTTTCTTACCCAGAGTTCTCGGATTTTCGACGTATAACCTGAGAATTGTGTCAACAAAAACAAAGGATCGGAATTGTAAATCGTATGACAGACATGACAGAAAAAATAGTTCACCGATAAACTGCTATCGCGAATCGCTTGTATTTTTGAATTGCTTGTTTTGACAATTAACAGCTCAATAATGGATGTACACACGAAATTCATCGTACACTAGTTCAATCGCATTCATAACACAAACAGAACTTAAATGTTTCCTTACAACCCGCCATGATAGATTATCTCACCTAGTGTTTAGATTGTGTTTGGTCATGTAAGGTGACAATTTCCCAGATGTTTAATATGGAAATGTAAAGAAACCTTCCTTCAGTGACACGGAAATAAGGGGGCGTCTTTCTTCATTAATGCGGAAATCTTATGGCACTTTTTGTTTCCCTAATTTTCAAAATGGCAAAATAAGGATGTTGTTTTATTCTACGTCTACCAGCAGTTCTAGTCGATTAACTACTTATCAATAATCGGTTAAGTGGCTTACAGCAAATTAATCGGCTAGGAATAGTGTGGTCTATTCCGTCACGAAACTTTGTGGTTATTCTGATGTACAATTTGCGAATAGGGCTTTTAAATTAAACGTGAAAGTGCGCACAGGTTGGTACAGCTTGTGTCTAGGCAATACAGGGAACAATGGACAGTTTAAAGACTTTTTTTTTTGCACCGTGCATTGTAATAATATAGTTATAAAATATAAACCAACAAAATTCAACTTTTCTAAATTAATATTTTAAATTTTAATTTTTTTATTTCTTCTAAGTATTTCGAAACCGAGGGTTCATCTTCAGGAAGACGGTTGTACACACAGGTATGGTACAGTGTGTTTTACATGAGCGTTTCTCAACCGCCGGGCCGTGGCCCGATGCCGGGCCCTGGCATCTATTATACCGGACAGCGAGAGATTCTCCTGGAAAGTAATTTTATACTTGTCAACATGCCAAACCGTACACATAATTGTACCAATACTCTTTATGATTATGCTATAATTAATTATTAATACTTATGTTAGTTTAATGTATGAACTTAAAAAAAATGGAAAGGTACTGACGAGTAAATCTGTTGGGACCGGGCCCTCGTCTTACGAAAAAAGAATTTACCGGACCGCAGTCTCGCAAATGTTGAGAAACACTGTTTTAAATGCATCAGTTCAAACAATGTTGTAGGTAGAAAAGTGTGTTCAAATCTGAAGATTAACCCCCGGTTTCAAAACATGCAGAAGACATAAAAAAATTAAAATATTAATTTAGAAAAGTTGCATTTTGTTAGTTTATATTGTATAATGACACTATCGGCTTGCAGTACTGAAAATTACAAAAAATTAAGAAACACACATGTACTCTTAATCTTCATCTGCCCCATACACCAGCCATAACATTCTCAGCCACCATACAGTAGCACTAAAACAATACTTGACGAACCGTGAACATTATAAAACTCCTCATTGTAGGTCAGTTTATCGATTTTCCTGCCCCTTCTGCTCTCCCGAGATAAAATTAAAAATTAGCCTAACTATACCCAGTACAAATTTCCCCCCTGTGGTGACACAGACAAACTAATAAAAGACAACGGGGCTTGCATGGTCCTACCTCAATCGTTAATTTTTTATACAATACGAAACGATAAACGACTTTGATTGAATTGTAGCTATCAATCCACACAATTTATCGGCTCTTAATTCTCTGTGATTAGAGTGGGATAAGATCAGTACTAAGGGACTTGGTGTGTGATGATTTTGTTGTGATGACAATGACTTAATAACAAAATTAGGTACATTTATAGGCACTTTCAGGGTCCTATGTTAATGATACGAACGGTTTTGCCACCATATTGGAATAGGTAGACACGGGTCATGGAAGTGCAAATGCAGTCTTGCGGCGAGTTATACCCAGTGCCGAAAAGGGTGGGGGGGAGGCCATACCAACTGCCGGGGCCCGGCGGTACAGGAGGTGCCCGGGGCCCGGCGGTAGAGAAGGGTCCCCGGGATCCGATTTTGATACATGTTTTTGTATTTCCGGCAGTCATAATATTTGTCGCTTGTATAATTTAAACTTTCATACCAAGTCCAGATCAGTCTACATCTAAGAGTCTGTCCGATCTAGTGTAAATACTCTTAGCTGCTTCACCTTTGCTATGGGCTCCTAAAAATATTTTTTCGCCGGAGAACGAAACCCCTCTCGGCGGCCCTGGTTACACCATCACAGAACTCGCACACCCTGTTATGTGGACAGGATGAAGGCGATCCACTAGCTCTGCGCTTTATTTACAATGTCGCCCTGTTTTTACAAAGTTGATTCCTTAGAAGTGTCTCTGATGTTTGACACTGTATCCTGGTGACGGCCTTGTCACAACGAATATAAAAAATACACATGCAATTTTCTATCGATATCTGCAATTGGCGATTTGGACTTAATATTTTTTAAAGATAACGTATTACTTAAATTTTGGGAGTACCTTGCAGGTGTGTGACTTCCTGCCCGCCCCAGCAGTGTCGATGCGATATCCCTTCTTTTGGGATGTGATTCCGCGTCACTGCGTAACTGGTTCCCGACCTTTCGAGGCAACGTTGTGTCATCTTGAAGGTTCGCAAGGTCCATCTGGACATTTTACCCTTACAGGTGACAATACTGCACTGTACTGAAACAGACAACTCAGCCTAGCGTGTGAGTCAGAGAATGTGGTACACCATTAAGAGCCGCAAGACAAACACAATGTGCGTGGCTGACTACAGCATAATGAATAGGAAATAAAGTATACTTAACCAGACACCAGAGTCATTCATGAAAACAATAGCACATTGATGGGCGTAATTTATTTGTTGGTGTAATGCCAAGGGAATGCTCGATATTTTTGTGTAATGTTCATGAATGAGAACTGCGTACGCCTGCTACTAATTTCTTACATCACACATGGACAACTATTCTTCCATTATGACCTTGGTGTGAAAACGTCAAGGTGTACCCTATACAGTATGCCGAACATACAACATAATTGCATGCAAAAATATTTGTATTCAAAATGCAATTAAATAGTATTTGTCAATTCCCACGTAAACAGCCATGAAATGTGATAATGTGAGGAAGTGTCACTGAAGTCACTTTATGAATGTTTGTTTTCATTGTCACCCTCTCTGGATGTGAACGATGTACGCATAAACTTCTGCCGACATCTGCCAATGGCAAAAATCGTCGTTTCTAATCCTCGCAACTAACAGATCTTATGAAGCCTTATCACCAGTCCCAGTCATTGCCATCCATAAGCGACCGCATCGCAGGCACCAAAACGCGAATAACTTCTGTACACTATACAACGCACACTTCAGAATGCCCATCTGCACAGCGAGGTTACAAAATCCGCTTTCATCAAAATTTGGTGGGAGTGTGGCAATGAAATGTATTTCTCAAAAATACTGTGCTCAATTATGCCATTTTTCTTCTACTTTTAGACACGTTCCTAAAATAATTGCAAAAAGCGACTATTAGCTTCCCCGTGCTTTTCGGTACTGTGTCTGTCCGTCCCAACGTATGGTATTACTCGGTTCCAAACTGCACACATTTTCAAGCTACTTTGTATTTGAAACTGTTATAAAACTGTGTCTTGAATACATTACAAGTTAAAAAAAACATAGGTATGATCACTTGTCATGACTCGACTACGTAAGTGAGAGACAGAGTTCTCATGTGTCGTACGAAATGCGGCAGAAGAAAAGTTTTTATAAGCGAGTGTGTTTTTCGCAGCGGTACAAACTAAGTAAGAAAATATAGTTGAGTATCATTCATGTTCGAATGTAACCGTCGACATACCGACGTTTGGTAGTTATCTTTTGCAGACCTATCCGCGAAAAATATCTCGAGAGTGATCAAATGCATTTCTGTAGTAAGTACGAAGCAATTATTTTATATGTATTAATTTATGCGTACTCAGTTTCTTCTGGAAAATGCTCACAAATCGAACATCTAGGGGCAGTAGCAGATCGAAAATGCTGAGTTCGGAGCATTTCACGATTTGCCTTCGCTTATAATTTGTCGGCTCGATCGGTTATGGCTTCAGAAAGTCAGCGTCCTTCACTTCAAAGACTTCGGACCTGTAACTCACAAGATGTTCGCGTTCGTTTTCTTAACATTATTACACTCTTGATAATTATGAAATCGAACGGCTACTCTGGTTTCAAATTTGTTAACACCATCACACTGCTACGAGTCAAACACGACAATTTTATACTATGATTCAACGCGAAATCTGATAAATAGATACAAACACTCGGGAGGAATCTGCTCCCTCCATATTCAGGGTTAATTCCTTGTACAATAAACGGCGGAGGCATGAGGCTTTTGCTAAATGTTGGAATCTACTAACAAAACTACACAGTACAGTCGTATCAATAATGTGACAACTGAAGCACTTTCCTAGGGCGCAGGGAAAAAAAAAATACAATACGCTTCTATTACCAAACACAAACACAATCACGCTACGCCGTTATGAGAAGGGCACATTTCGATAAATTCAAAGAGAATCAAGCGTTGTGAATTTCAAACATCGCGTGGTTTCCTCTATGTTTACGGTTTCGTTTTGCCTGCTCCCCCAACTCTTGTATTCGAGAACAGTGTTTGCTTTGCAGTACCAGATAACGTTCGAAGTAAATATGGTTAGGTTTGTTCAAATAATCAGCACTACACAGTTCTGGTGTCTACAGACATCGAATATAAATACAGGCTCATTTTGTTTCTAGTTTATTTTTATTCTTTAAACATCGGAACAAGTTCCGCCATCATAAACCGTAAACGACAGTCTCACGTAGAGCAAAGTTACAGTCAATAGACGCCACTGTACAAAATGACAAGATGTCGCAGGAGTCGAGGAAACAGCCAGTTAAGGGAGGAGGAGGTGGAGAAGAAGAAGAAGACCCTCTAGGAACACACCCACAGCTAACCCCTCCGGCGTCATCGCTGGTGTGGGACAGTGACATTTACAATTGTTAAGACAGCTTCTGCGCCTTTAGCAGGGGGTGACCAGCACAATGCCTCACACGGTACGAATTTTAACATCGAGGAAAACTACGGTTGTGGGAGGGGAAAGAATTCTCTACGCAAATCAATTTAACTACTCATCACCCAAGCGTACTGGACACGGACCTAACCGGGAAAACGTTAAGGACAGGACTGACTTCCGCAGAGGTTTTTTGGAGACTGGAGACAACGTAGGAGGCAACTGACATACTTAAGCCGAAACTAGGAAAACCAATTTTCTGTCTCCTACGAAAATTTTTAGATCAAGGTTCTCCCAGCCGAGTACTGAAAATCAGGAAACAGTATTTAGCAAGTGGAAAGAAAGTTACGTTGCATTGTCGGTTATCAAAATTCAAATTGATCATCCTGATAATTTCTGTAAATGAAAACCTCTATACAAAAACTCTAGTTCGAAAATTGTGTCGACGATTGATTACACGAAGCTGTTAGAACTGATAGTCAAAAGTGCAGGGAATCTCTGAAAATAAATATTGATGCTTAACACATAGTTCATTGTGTGGCGCTTAGGAAACCCTAATTTGGAATAATTCTTAATAACGCGAAAAGTATTTCTTCAGAAATTCAGAACTTTAACCATCAGGTGACAGCGATCGTGGTACAAGGTACCTACAACTACCTGGGACGCTCTCCATTTCATTGGCGAATGTAATATGGTTCAATGTTACCTGTATTTATAAATGATATTCGAAACCCTACTTGCCAGTGACCGCGGTAGCACAGTGGTTAAGGTGCTGTGCTACAAATCGGAAGGTCGCTGGTTCGATCCCAGCTGGTGTTAGTGGATTTTTCATTGACATAAAATCCTTCGGATCGCACTATGGCCTCTAACAGAAATGAGTACCAGGAGCATTTCCTGGGGGGCAAAGGCGGCCGGTGCGTAAGGCTGACCTTACCACCATCCTGTGCCGCCTCCTGGAGATCCTTCCTAATATTATTCACCCATCTACGCCAAGGTATCCCCAGTGGTCTCTTTCCCTCCGGTTTCCCCACCAAGACCCTATACGCCCCCCTCTCCTCACCCATACGCGCCACATGCCCAGCCCATCTCATTCTTCTCGATTTTAACACCCGCACAATATTGGGTGAGGAGTACAGATCATTTAGCTCCTCGTTAAACGGAATGCATAATCCTTAATACCACCAGAATTTACCTAAGGTCTGCGCTCTTTTGGGATTTTACACGGCGTAGAACGGTAGTTCCTTACAGACGTTTCGGGACAACCTAATGTTCCCATCTTCAAGGGGCTTGAACTACTTGACCTTTGAATATGGGCCCGATGGGGTGTCCCGAAACATCTGTAATCAAATACAAATCTAAAGTACGTTACATCTCAGAAGAGCGCATATCTCATTTACACCGCAGCGGAAACCAAAAACCATGCCAATATTTAATTCGTTCAAGTATAAAATATTTCACTTCAATATTGTGTCCAAATTCTATTATATTTGTTGCATTGTATGTGGCTGTAAATCTGTCAGCAGTCACAGACACGCCTCACTCGTGCACTGTGTAAGTTGTCCTTAAGCAGTGCGTCAGTACCTGTGATTTCTTGACCAACATGGTGATCCTTTGAGCACGAAGGCGCGTTCATTTATGTGGGAGTTGGCATGCCTGCAACTACCGATGGTGTAGACAAGAAGTAATCGAATGTATGTATGTATGTGTGTGTACGTATATGTGCCGGCAAATAATGTGCTAGGAGCGCCTATTGACTCTGGTCGTATTCAAATATATCAAAAGTGTATTTAAAAATATTGTGTAATGATTCCGCTGAATTATGGATATAAACGTTTCATAAATTTAGTTACTGCGACCTACGCTTTTTCCCTTTAAGACGAATCTGCTATGCCCAAAACTTTGCGGAGTAAAGTAAACTAAAATATGATGTGATCTTGACAAGTTCGTGCTATCAACAAAGAAGGATAAATACTGGGCGCCATTCTGATCTTCCACATAGCGCATCCAATGACGCACGCACGCACGCACACACACAGTCCTTTCTCACGCTTCCCCCAAAATCTATGCAGATGCCAGAACAAATAAGCCCCTATTGCTAACATACTCAACTCAGTCTCGCTGCTCTCTCTACAGCACTGCCACTCATCTATAGGAACAGCTACCTAGTTACGCTATCAAAATAAACGTTCTTTTTTGGGGGGGCTTGAAGAAATTATTGATTTTCTTATTACGTAACTTAAAACATTGAAATTTATGGGAACGAGAAACTGTTATCAGCATGCTACCGAACGAGCGAAGTTTGGAAGTGCCGTTAGCATAAAAAAGGATTACTTGACATTGAGCAGCCAGCAACAAACGGTTATGGCAGTCGCAAAATGGAATTCCTAAGCACTGCCAGAAGACAAACTGACCCATTATAATGTTGTGTATGCAACACACACGAATAACTCCACAATTAATCCAAACGTTGCACACTAGGGCGTTCAGTATAATTCCTGAGGCGAGAGGCCGTAACAAAGACTACAAGATGCTGCTGTCACTGTTAATTCTCGAAACAACAACAACAACGACAATAATAATAATAATAATAATAATAACAACAACAACAACAGTAACAAAGAAATGCGATGAAGAAAGAAGCTAAGAAGATTTTAAAACACAAGGAACGCATAACAGAAATTAAGCTCATGAGGGATGTTAAAAGCAACATCGATACTGCTACTATTTCAAAATCACTAGGACAATACCTGAGCAACATAACAGGAAAGCGCGAAATTAAGGAACTACAAAAACATGACAGCAAAATAGATTAATGCAAAATGTGATACCCGTGCTATATTGAGCTGATTCTGATTACAGGAAAACTAATGAAGAGCGCCTTTCAGTTGGCATGTCGTTAATTTCGGATTAAGTAAGACACAGTAAGAAATGCCTAAAAATGTGTGGTGTGTACAGGGGATTCAGTAAAATGATAATTATGTAATAATGAACACAGAAAATGTGAACAAATGAGATCTGTCTATATTTCAAATAACGCCTTTATTTGCTGGTAGCTTCTGATAGCGTCCCAGAACTTCGGGCCGAGATTTGAAGCCGGGACCTTTAATCAAGCCAACTTTTTTTATGTTATTCATAAAGCGTATGTTCTCACAATTTATACACAATCGAACACATACACTCCGTGAAGCACCATTTTTGACATATCAACTGCATGTTTCCACCACGGAGTGCCATCGTAAGGGTGTCATTATAGCAAAGATATATAAGAAAGCAGACCAATCAGTTGACAAACATTGTGTATCACAGAGTGCATATGTTGGATGATACATAAAAAATGAAGCCAACACGTTAATAGCTCGATGGCAACTGTCGAAGTGAGGTCTTTACTACGATTACTGGAACCATACGTCACTAATTTTGGCCGGCAGATCACGACATCCGGGTGCTACGATAGGAACTTCTTAGCCGTTGTATTATAGCATAATTTGTGCTTGTAGTACGATAATTGCAAGTAGCGCTATATGAATCTGAAAACTGAAGTCGAACACCAAGAACGTTTGCCTTGCCCCACACCCACCCCATTTTCAAACGGTTTTCCATTTCCAGCACATGACCTGGACATATCAAAATCATAAATTTAAGTTGCTTATTGACTTTTTGAGTTATAACAAATTGGCGGTTCACAAGAATATTGGTAATTGCTTTATAATGATTTATATATAAATCGGCGTGTTCCTTCTTCACCTTTCGAACACCGAAAAAAAAACTTTTATGTTCAGATTCATGGCGTGAACTCAGAGAAAACGTAGTGTGGGTCCATTATAATGATCGGTGAATGTTGCTCTTCGAAATGATCGCCGCAAAACACGCGAATAAATTATGTGGACAAAATGGACAAAATGCTGAGTAATTACAGAACCTGACTCATTTACAGTAATCTTAGTAATTAACCAACTTAACGCAAAAAAATCTTGTTTTATAATAGGTTTATTTATATGCCTCTACATGTTTCGAGCACTACTGTGCTCATCATCAGGAGGTCAAAATTGTATTATACAGCATCTGGTATCATCACACCTGTAGGTGGCCGTCCTGTGCACCTGTGCATGTGTGATGATACCGGATGCTGAGTAATACAATTTTGACCTCCTGATGATGAGCACAATAGTGCTCGAAACATGTAGAAGCATATAATAAACTTATTATAAAACAATATTTTGTGCATTAAGTTGGTTAATTACTAAGATTATACTGAGATGCACGGTCGGCAAAACATTAAAAAAAAACTAAAAAAATAATTTACAGTAGTACAATATTTGGTTTACCAGGTTAACTGGAAGACTCCTCTTTAGTTGACGAAGGGAAATATCCATTTACAAAGAAACAAATAAGAGGCCGGCTGCGCTGTTACAGCAGTGTGTTTGTAAACACTGCCCACGTGACTGAATTCATCATATGGGCCACCTCGTAGTAGGACTACTATATGCGTAGTATAAACCAAGGTTTACCTAGTAGTATTAAGTGCCATATAACAGCAATTACGGCAATATAATGGTCATAAAAATGCAGTTTCAATAATCTTTGTATATGTTGTCATGTTAACATACATGACACATCAATTCACATTATTTAAGGATCTCCCTCCCTCCAAGTAACCCTTCTCGGTTCTTCCGTCTTCTTAAAAACAACTCTCCTGCTACCACTCCTTCCACAAACACAGCAGCAAGTGGCCCAGGAAATGCAAGTAATGGAAATGCTGAAATGAAGAAAATGTCTCAGAAGATCTATCAGTGGGACAGTTAAAATATGAATTGAAATACTTATCAGGCAGGATATGTAAACATCTTAGAGATGTTTTCCATAAGAAGTACGGGGGGAGGGGGTTTGTTGAGGTGTTGGTGGGAGTAGGAGGGAGGTTTTATGACGGCCATAGTGAAGGCAGTTGTAAGTCGAAGTACTTTACGAAACGACCCCATAAATGACAGCAGTAAACAGCTACTTCAAATGCTGCCCATTAGAGGTCTAACTCGGAAACCTTTTGTGCGGTTTTGTCGGAGTGAAAATCGTATATTAGTGACTAAGGAAAACAAATTAGACATGTCATATAATCCAGTCAACAAGAATGGGGAGACAACTAATGGAAGGGAGAACTCGCATAAATACAGCTTAGGCCTGTTATAGAAGTTGATCGGATATCATCTTCACTTGTGAAGTGCACAAGTAAACAAATGCTCCTTATATTGCTCATTGAGGACAAATTCATAAATTTATTATGATGAGGTTAGTGGACTATGAGGTTATTCTAAACCTGAACTTATGTGGTAAACATTTTAATTGTAATTCTTTTGGGGGATATACATGAAGGCCCACAATATTACTTTAAGGTTCAAAACCAATCTGAAGCAGTCCAAAAATAATGTAATCCGCGTTTTTCATGCCTTAATGGTACACGTACGACGTAAACTAGTCTATTCATTTACGGCAGAAGGTATACCGGGATGATGGTATGTCCTTAACCTTTATCCTGCTAAAGTGTAGAATAGGGTGAGCTCCTAATAATGTCAGCAAATGGCAGATGTGAACTCGATGTTTAAAGGGTTAACCCAAGCAGCAAGGAAACAAGCTGCGCCTGTCAAAAGTGTGATGGGTTGATTTGGCTAGGGTAGGGAAAGGTGGTGAAATGTGGTGTGAATGTGGTAATGAACTTCCAAGTTCCATAAAATGCGGAGAATATAGTTTGTTTCCTTCCTGGCCGGGCTAAGGACTTATCAGCACCCCTGTAAAACCATCGTACGGTAGAGATAGCTTCAGCAGCAGCATTAGGTGCATTACTTTCTCATTTGACACAACATAGAAGTGACATTCTTATACATTCTTAGTGACTGGGCTAAGGACTGCACAAACGAGAAATCGTGGTTCGACTCCCAGCGAGGGCAAGGCTCTCTCTTCTACAAAGAGTCTAGGTCAACTCTGGTGCCCGTGAAGCCTTCTATGCAATAGATATATTGCACTATTTGCCCGGGGTAAAGTGGTTGGGGGGCGTGAAGCCGACCACTCACCGCCCTTAACAGTTCGGTTAGAAAAGTCTGGAGCTAACTCCACCTACGCAAATGTATTCATGGTGTTCACAGGTACACTGTTGTGTTCATGAGGACACTGCAACCTTCACGTTTATCTAATGACAGCAAACAGTGAATAGGAAGTGGAGTGGCTGCAGCGTCTTCAGTGTCAGCTTCAACGTCAATCACCACTATGTATGTATGTATACATATACTGCAAACAATTTACAGCCGTAATGAATTTAGGAACCCTGACCCACTACCTGTAATAACAACTGGCCTTCACTGTATTATACGTCTAAGTATACCCCTTCGTAAAACTAAACTGCAGAGGCAGACGCCAGTACGTGCCAACAGTTTTGTATAAAGTAGTTATGTTTGCTTCCAACAACACGGCAGTAAATATTCCAATACTATATCAGGAAAATTTCTTAGGACACTGTATGTCCTCCGCCTTACGAAGGAAGCAAGTTTCACCCTGCTGATTTTCACGAGCCAATTTTCTAATATTTTGGAGATGTGCCGATTCGAATATGACTATGCAAGCAAGGCTTAAAGCTTTAAAATTATGACTCAACGACAATAAATCTAATTGCAGTATGGGTATACAAGGGAAAATTCTCTTACGCTAAGAAAGGAGCCATTCTCCATACTGTCGACATAATGAACGTTATGTGAGGAAAACATACGGCGCAGTACAAGAGTAAATATTTGATATGTTAAGAGGATAACATATGGAAACATGGGGGAATTTAAATCTCTTCCATGCTTAGAATTATTAGTTGGCAGCGTTCCGGACGGTGACGTTCGCAGCAAGCAGTAAGCGTCGTCAGGCAGAGATTCTGAGTGACACACCTACAAGACACACAGTCATGCGAATGCCGAAGCACATATACGACTTCGCCCTTGGCATAAGATATATAAATTTGTTTACTGCTAACACGACAAATATTCTTCAAACGTAGTCCGCTTAAACGTGTTGCACAATGGCGCTGAAGCCATCTCCGGCATGTCGCCCAGAGCCAGTATTTAATAAAATATTGGAGAATAGCCTGCATTTAAGAAAGGATCTCCCTCGTTTTAAAGACTTTCCTAGTAATATATTTTTTTTAAAACAAAGTTTCGATTCGAAGTACACCACACTCAAGGCGTACCCAATTAAACGGTAGATTTAAGCATCCATACACAATATATACATACAATCTAATTAATGATACGTATTCATAATCCAACTACAATAAACAGCAAACACATTATTATGGGATCATTGTTTTATCTGACCCATACTGTTGGCCACTTTCAGCCACTGCGTACGAGCGGCAGCAGAGTAGGCTACGGTTAATGCTATGGGAACCGAAAGCAGGTGACCAATGATGTGGGCCACTGAGTCACTGCGAATTCCCCGGCGAGTACTCAGTTTTTCTATACCTTACAGATCATATCTATATAAAATTTACAAAAACTGTTTAAGAAGTTAGGTTAAAAGTTTCAAATTGTATAAAACGATAAGTTTTATGCCGCTATCGACTGCCTATTTAACGGCACAATAAATGGCTACGTAACGGAAATGTTACAGTACGAAACAAGTTTTATGGCGTGAGTGAGGCAGGTAAAAGGGAAGGAAGGCAGCTTTGAATCCTTTCTTCCTTCAAATGTGTTTATACGGTAGTGTAATTAAAGTCATGGAATATCTCAAGATATGAGTGAAGATGGTAATGTGGATAACTGATAAACGTAGAAGATTCTCAGAAGCTTATAAGAAAGCGTAAGTATTCACCCAAGTTTATGAACGATGAAACCTATTCTTCTGCACGCCTTTTATTTCTTCATCTCCTTTTTACCTTTTCGTTAGATCCTGTGTTCTCGCATAGCCCTATGGGAAGACAACAAATAACATGGCGGCTATAGCCAGCGGGGAAGCAAAGCTCAACTGGATAATTTATTCTCCTGTTCCCTGATATAACAGCAGAAGAGCCGGGACGATAAAATAAGTTGAAGGAGACCTGCGAGGTGGATACACCGTTACACTCTCTTTACGTAAGTAGTAGACCTCTCGATAAAGGTATAAAAGAGGACATGATAATTATTTTTAGATATTTATCAGTGGCATGTATACCTATACACACACACACACACACACACACACACACATTCAGATGGATTTAAATACCTTATATGTCAGGACATACATTTGGGCTCTGGGTGTGTGTGTGTGTGTGTGTGTGTGTGTGTGCGTGCGCGCGTTTATAACGGAGAGAAATCTAAACGTTTAAAGTCCAAAGAATGCTCTGAGAGCTGACGAATAAAAAACCAACTAGATGTCACTTGTTACTTTTATTTTACTTCTTACAGCCTCAACATGTTTCGAGCATTAGTATGCCCATCTTCAGGAGTTTGTAACTATGTTGTTGAACTACCACATTGGCCGTTTTGTTCTTGCTTTGTTGTGTGTTGAAGTTAGGGTGCGGTTCGGCTAGGCTGGTATCCAGCCGAAACGCACCCTAACTCCAACACACAAAAGCCATCACAGCACTCGTCTCTGCAAAATCTGTGACAGGATGCTTTGCAGCCCATCACAAATCAAGAATCAATAAACTGGAAGTGTTTGCATCTCCAGAGATTTAACCGAACGGCGTATTTGCTGATCACGCTGAAGGCTGTAAGGACATGAGAAGCGCTCGGTCTTCATACAACAATGGATGAAGAGGCGGTTATATGAGCCGGCGGTTTTTATAGCCAGTAGTGTTATCTAGGAATGCCGGTTTGGTGGCTACTTGGTTAAGGCGTGGGTCAGCTGCCGCTCGCCTGCTTAGATTGTGGGCTCGAATCCCACCTGCTGCATGGACGTCTGTGTCCATGTGAGTTTTGTATTGTCACGTACAGGTCTCTGCGACGAGATGATCAGGAGATCCGAACATGGCGCGTCGTTGTGTGTGATCTAGAAACCTAATCATGAATGAGAAAGGCCATGGGCCGCTTTCGGCCGAAGCGCCACAAGAAAAGAAAGTACTTTATCTAAAAATACAAGTATTGGCATGATTATCGAGCCAATGCTTGTATTTTTACATTTGTAAATAACGTCATCGCGCACGGACCACGTTCAGAAGACGATAGATGCTGTATTGGTCAAGAAATGCCTAGCCTTTTATGGAACCATGATAGGAAGACCCTGACTGCGCCCTAATAGTGTTCACGTGAATGAAGTCCGCAACCTCAAACCGTATTTACTTCCGAATCAATGCAATATAAACCACTCATACCCGTGTCTCCGTATGAGACTTATTTCCTTCAGGATTTGAGACTAAAATTAGTCCCCGGCCCACATCTCCCACAGGCATCGTTACGTTAAACATCGAGCACATCTTCCCTAGTCTTTTTGGCTGACAGTGTAAATTATGAGAATTCACATTGTGTAATTTTACATCCTCCTGTTACTTCAACTCCTCTCGATTCAAGTATTATCTACAAAGTCTCTTCAAGGGCTTTGTTTATCTTATAGATCTCAAGAAAGAAACTCGCTCGGGCGCGCACGTAAAAACATTTACGTCACAGACATACAAATGAATTCGCTGCAAATATCCAATTCGTCAGCACATATGAGCCACTAGTACTCACGGATGGTAATAAGATAAGATCTCATCTTCGATCCCTTGTCGATCTTTCTCACTCTGTTTCTAGCCTTACCCATAACTTACATGTTTGTGTCACGAACAACACTGTTGAGGAATGAGGTTTACTGCACACCGTTTACTTCTGAAGCATACAGCTTACAAATTGTCTCCATAAAACACTCGAGCAGGAAACTAGCTTGTGTGTTAACACAGTTATAGGAGCATTGGTCAGAAAATAAGTTTACATCGCGTGTAAGTTTTTAACAACAGAACTTACAATAATTTTATTACAAATGAAAAGCTCTCGTTGAACGATTACTGTCTGTTTCCAGCGTTTAAGCTTTCAAAGATGATCAAGTAAAGGAAATAGTTGTGCTAAGATGGCTGCCAGGAGAGAACACGGACCTCTATCAACCGGGAGAAAGAAGTTCGCCCACGTTATGATAAATACCTCAGGTTTGGCGGACACTGTGCAAAAATGGTGGGACGGCAGTAAAATCGAATGCGAAATGTCATTAAACTAAAACAGTTGAAAACAGGAAGCATATTATGAAACTGAGGCTGTCTAAATGTTACCCTGCAGGTCCCATTCGTACCTTGGAAAACGCCTTATTCCTACTTATTGAACGGGAGTATCCTACTGTAAATTTCTTAAAGACCGATTCACTCTCCTCTACCGGGTACAAAATAAACTTAGAAAGGTAAAGAACAACGCCGCCGTCGAGACTACGCGGGAGAGAACATAAAAGTGCATACATTCTAAATCTTGGCACTACACGATCCTGGTGATCAGTTCCATGCACCCGATTTACCAATACACTTGTTTTAAACGAAATTACAGTGCAGGTATCTTGAAGTATGCTACATGTTACTACATTAAGAGGGGAAACGTGAATTTACTAAAATTTTAGGCGTTCAACGGGAAGAAAACTGCCAAAGTAACGAACAAGCCAGATGTATCAAATTAAAAATGAAGGGAAAGTTTCAGATAAAAAGAAGAGAGATTGCTTATCTTCGTAGCGTATAACACAGAATTACAGAACAGAACGGCACACAGCATTCTTGACTTACCCCGACCTAACGAAAAATCTTAAATTGTAATTAAGGTAATGTGTTCAGGTCTGAATCTACACATTTTCACCTAAGTTACTAAAGTAACGTTACTGGAAAGTGTGAAAACCTGACACTATACTCACACCAAGATGCACTTCAGGCGATTCTGATACAGGTTTCACATCAACAGACGCAAGAAACTCGTCACACAATTTTCATCATCCTGAACAAGCAATTACTGAGAATGAATACAGATACAAACACGTGCAGTTCTACTGTTACAAGATCAATGCACACAAATGAGGCTGTATTGGCATTACTGCAATTACTCTACAATGACAACTACTGGGAAGTATGAACATGTAGAAGGCGTGATTAGCTTGTATATGACTTTCTATCAACGAATAATAAATACGCAACTGAGGTCGAAGTGCTGTATAGCATGCAGATCCTGATTGAAGAGGTGGTGTAAGCGGGGATTTCTAGTTGCGTCCCGCGGTCACTTTTCAGATAACGGCTGTGTATCAGTTGCGTCCCGGGCTGTTTAGGGTCAGAGTACTAGTTGCGTCCCGCAGTCACGTTTCAGGCATAACAGTTGTGTACCAGGCTCTCGAGGGTCAGAATATTAGTTGCGTCCCGCTGTCACTTTTCAGGTAAATATCCTCGTCATTCAGGGCTTCCCGAAGTTCCGTTTCCAAAAAAATTTTGCTGACAAAATGGTGCGTTGGTGTTGTACTGACACAAAATGTAAATGTTGGGGGGGGGGGGATGCACAACCAGAATGCAGACAGGGAAGCCTGCTTAAACCTACAGATATCAAATAATTCTGTCAAAAGGAAAGCAATGGGAGGACTTGTGTGAAAGACCGCACAAACTGATACTCAAAGAACTACGCAGCCAGTAATTGGATACTCTGACTTACGAAGACATTAGATAGGAACATTAGCATGAGCATGCATAAAGCAAGCTTCTCCCAACAGATATTGAAGAAACTCATGAAGCATTAAGTTCTGTACCAGTGTTCACAAGTTCGACAGAACTTGCTTGTTAATGACTCGGAAAAACTATTGTAATGTTTTCATGCGAAAACAACTTACAGTTTTTAGCTCTATTGATGGGCTTTACGTCAACGGGGCATTCAAATCAGCACCGAAGTTTTTCCACCAACTGTTTACAATTCATTGACTCACTGTGTTCAACTTGCATTTTTCTTACCGGCCAATTAACATCCAGCGTCCTATGAGGATGTATTCAGCCATATGGTATCAGAGGCTGCAAAACTTGGTGTGAATGCTTTTCCAACAGTTCTTTACGCTGACTTCGAAACCGCCAATCAGAACGCAGTAACAACAGTGTGGCCAGGTTTGGAAATTAAAGCATTTCATTTCCATTTAGGACAGAGTTCGTGGCGGAAAATACAATCTTTGGGACTCAGCAAGCAGTATGGAAAGAAAGACTCTTGAGTTAGGTCAGTTCTTGAAGAAAATATTCGGATTGTCCGTTTTACCACCGGCGGAAGTCTGTGACTGCTTAGCGTTCGAATTTTTATCCAATCTTTCGAACGACAAGCGAGTGGAACAGTTTTGCAGCTACCTGCTAAAAAATTATATTGATGCAGACTCCACTTTTCCTCCGCCTGTTTGGTCCGAATGTACTGCATCATCATACAGGACCATAAACGCGTGAGTTATTCCATGCCAACTTCAATGCACTGTTTTACAGTGCGCATCATAAAACTTTTGTTCTTGTAACTGCAATGCAAAAAATACAGAATGAGACCTACATCGAAATGAGAAGTGTCGCTACACGAAGATTTAGAAATTCAGCTACATTCAAACAAGAGGACTTAAATCTCCTCTAAATCTGGGCAGTGTAGGGTTAACCTGATTTCAAGAATCGAATTTGTTTCATCAGTGTCGTATAAATTTCTATCACACAAACACTTGTAGTTCCTTATTGCTTGCATTTACGATGCCACTTGCCACTTCTGTCACTGTGCATGCTATTGCACAAAAGATAACAGTGAGCTACGAGATTTTAGGTCAGAATGTATACATTTTAAAAATAAATGTAAATTCATGATACTAAAAATTACGTTGATGTCACAAATAAAGGAAGCATTTGTTTGATCCAACGTGAATACAATATCTACATTACAATATCCATTCCAGTTCTGTTCTGATGTCTCGTTTACAGGCACAGTATTTTCGAGAAACTGACATATTTTATTTGTGCTTAGTTTATTAATTTCAGGTTTAACGTTTGTGTTCTTGCTACTCTCATTATTGGTGTCTTTTCCTTATCATGAGTGAAAACAACTGTTCACACAAAAATGCACTACCAAATACCAAAACATATTTGGAGAACAAATTGAGTAACTTCTGGACATGGAACAACAGTACGTTAATGAAATATTATACAGGCGATTCTGCAGAATGGATAAGAATTGTATAAGCACAGTTCATTGGTCAGGTGCTTGGTACTGCGAGACTTACTGCATTAAAACTCTTTCCGCACACAGTGTTTTCATCAGATCATAAAAATAACTTGAAATGAACGATATTAGGAACGAAATGTGTCTGTCTTCTTCCCCGAAAAGATTTTTTAATAGGGCTTAAACATTAGACAATAACATTATACAATGTAACAGCTGTGTTGTCGATATCATTTAACAATTCTGCATGTGTGCGTATAATTGTTTATAAAGTAAAGTACAATAAAACTGTGGGGGACCGCAGTAGAATAGTAGCATAGGTGCTGTTATACAAATTGGAAGGTTGCTGGTTCGATCCCAGATGGTGTCTTTGGAATTTTTCATTGACATAATCCTTCCGATCGCACTATGGCCCTGGGGTCGACTCAGCCTCTAACAGAAATGAGTACCAGGAGCATTTTCCTGGGGGTAAAGGCGGCCGGTGCGTAAGGCTGACAAACTTACCACCATCCTGTGCCGCTGTCATGAAATCTGGGAACCTTAACTTCCTGGAACCCTCTGGGCCACTCCAGGCCTGTAACGGGATTGCATTACCTTTGCAGTAAAACTGTAAGAACCTTCCAATTGTTGAACATTTTGTACACCCATAACTTTCCATGCAACTGATGCAATTCCTTACTAATCGCGGTAAGCAACCCGTCACGTTTCGGACTGACAACTCGGGACGCAACGGATATAATACCTTTCTCACCTTGGGACGCAACTGATACACTTGAAGCGGTCACCTTGGGACGCAACTGATACAATTTCTTGACCGCGGGACGCAACTCTACTTCCCCGGTGTAAGTAGGCCAGTCTGTATTAATAAAACACAGTAATAATCTAATCAAATGCCGGTCTCAGTGGCTGCACGGTCTAGGGCGTAGGACTGCGGCCGCTCGCCTACTGAGATTGTGGGTTCGAATCCCACCTGGAGTATGGATGTTTGTTGTGAGTGTTGTGTGCTGTCAGGTAGAGGTCTCTGCGACGAGCTTATTACTCGTCCAGAGAAGTCCTACCGATTGTGGTGCGTCGTTGTATGTGATCTAGAAACCTCGTGAATGAGGCGGCCCTGGCCCAGTGGGGGGGGGGGGGGGGGGGGGGTGGGGACCACAAAAAAAAAAAAAAAAAGTTTTATCCACCACCGGCGGCGCGGGGGAATGGGATAAAGTGTGGGACATGCTGGGGTCGCGGAGGATG
>Ga0131853_10002435_pt1 | contig 33180 bp, 28 predicted proteins | sample TergutLab28metaG_FD_92764 | JGI IMG/M metagenome (GOLD analysis project Ga0131853, IMG submission 92764) | Labiotermes labralis P1 segment gut microbial communities from Petit-Saut dam, French Guiana - Lab288 P1 (version 2) (version 2) | ecosystem: Host-associated > Arthropoda: Insects >... | reverse complement strand
CCGTCTTCGAGATTCACGTCGGGCATTGACGTCCCTCTCACGCTTGGACGGGACGCGCGCACAGCGAATGGCCGGGTTCGCCGACCGCGGCACCGCCCCGTTGGGGTCCTCTTAGTCTTGTGTAGCTACGCTAGTCCGCGTCTCGCGCCCGGCACCACTGGGATGCCGTGGGATAACCATCACACACGGACACAGGCGGGCGAAGCGCCGCATCTACGTTTATCATTACCCGGTTACGATGCGATCCATGAGGTTCGCCGTAGCTATCCCTCAGTTCTACGCCGACGGTGAGTTCGATCCCGTGGCGTTTCGTCACTATTTCTCCCGCATCGAGGCCGTGGGCTGCTACGACAGCGCCTGGGCCCAGGAGGGGACCCTCGGCTCGGGGCCGCAGCTGTCCCCGGTCGAGGCCATGACCTACGCCGCGGCCGTCACGTCACGGCTGCGACTGGGCTGTGTGGTCTTCGTCTCCACGGTGCACAGCCCGGTGCACCTGGCCAAGAGCCTCGCGTCGCTCGACCAGCTGAGCCAGGGGCGGCTGGACGTCGGAGTGGGCACGGGCGGGCCGCGCCGGCCGTTCTCCGCGTTCGGCGTCGACGGGTCCCGGTATGCCGCCCGGTTCTCGGAGGGCGTCCGGCTCATGAAATCCCTGTGGACGACCGAACGGGTCACGTTCGACGGCGAGTTCTGGCAGCTCGACGGGGTCGCGATGGAACCGAAGCCGTTCACCAAGCCGCATCCGCCGCTGTGGTTCGGCGCCTCGGCGCCGGCCGCGCTCCGGCGGGCGGTCCGGCTCGGCGACGGGTTCTTCGGGGCCGGATCCTCCCCCACTGCCGCCTTCGCGTCCCAGGTCGGCACCCTTCGCGAGGAACTGGCCGCGGCCGGCCGCGACGCCTCGCGGTTCCCGGTCGCCAAGCGCGTCTACATCTCCGTCGACGACGACCGCGACCGGGCCCGGCGGCGCGTCAACGAGGGCCTGGAGAGCATTTACGGGCGCCGGGTCCCCTCCATCGAGGAGGCCGCGATCGCCGGGACGGTCTCCGACTGCGTGCGCTCGGTCCAGGAGGTGATCGACGCGGGCGCGGAACGGGTCCTGTTCACCGCGCTGCACGACCAGCTTGAGCACGCCGAGCAGATCGCCGCCGACCTGATTCCGCGACTCCAGGGCTAAGTTCGCGGTTGCTGTCGTGATGACAGCAGAACCTGCGAACATAGCGGCCGCGTGACCGGCGGCTACAGGCCGATGGGGTGCCAGACGGTCTTGGTTTCCAGGTAGCCGAACATCCGGTCCACACCCGGCTCCGCCGTCCACGCGGCCGGGGGCAGGCGCAGCACCCGTTTGAGGTTGCTGCCCGCGGCGGCGACCGCCAGGTCGTCGGCGAGCCCGCCGGGAGCGCCGGTGACGTCGACCGTGTTCACGTCCATGTGCGAGGCCAGCCACGGCGCGATCTCCGCGACCTGCCCGGTGAGCATGTTCACCACGCCGCCGGGCAGGTCGGAGGTGGCGAGCACCTCGGCCAGGGTGATGGCGGGCAGCGGGTAGGCCGCGCTGGCCACGACCACGCAGGTTCCGCCGGCCACGATGGCGGGGGCGACGACCGAGACCAGGCCGAGCAGCGCCGAGTCCTGGGGTGCCAGCACGGCGGCCACGCCGCTGGGCTCGGGAACCGAGAAGTTGACGAACGGCCCGGCGACCGGGTTCACTCCCCCGCGGACCTGTGAGATCTTGTCGGCCCACCCGGCGTACCAGACCCAGCGGTCGACCGCGGCGTCGACCTCGTCGAGGGCCTCCGCGTCGGACAGGCCCGTCGCCAGCCGCACCTCGGAGGCGAACTGGTCCCGGCGGCCCTCCATCACCTCGGCCACCCGGTACAGGACCTGGCCCCGGTTGTAGGCGGTCCGCTCCGACCAGCCTCCGAACGCCTTCCGGGCCGCCACCACCGCGTCGCGGGCGTCCTTGCGGGAGGCCCGGGCCGCGTTGGAGAGGAATCCGCCCTCATGGTCGCGCACCTCGAACGTCCTCCCGCTCTCTGACCGGGGGAACGCCCCTCCGATGTACAGCTTGTAGGTCTTGCGGACGGCGATCCGGCCCGCTTCGGCCGCCACGAACACCTCCGACGATTCGTCTTCAGACATCGGCCACTGTCCCCGCGACGTCGGTGGCGACCACGTCCAGGTAGGCCTCGAGCCCGTGCCGTCCGCCTTCGCGCCCGAACCCGGACTCCTTGTAGCCCCCGAACGGCGAGGCCGGGTCGAAGCGGTTGAACGTATTCGCCCAGACGACGCCCGCGCGGAGCCTTGAGGCCATTTCCAGGGCCAGGGAGCCCTTGGACGTCCACACCCCCGCCGACAGCCCGTACTGGGTCGCGTTCGCCTTCTGAAGGGCCTCTGAGGGGGTTCGGAAGGTCGACACCGTCAGCACCGGCCCGAAGATCTCCTCCCGGGCGACCGGGGACGACGAGGCCACGTCGGTGAACAGGGTCGGCGGGAACCAGAAGCCCCGCTCGGGCAGGGCGCAGGGCGCCGACCAGCGCCGGGCCCCTTCCTCCTCGCCGGCCTGGGACGCAGACGTGATCTTGTCCAGCTGGCCCCGGGAGTTGATCGCCCCGATGTCGGTGTTCTTGTCCATCGGGTCGCCGAGCCGGAGCGAGGCCATCCGCCGTTTCAGGGCGTCCAGCACCGAGTCGGCGACCGACTCCTGCACCAGCAGCCGGGAGCCGGCGCAGCACACGTGGCCCTGGTTGAAGAAGATCCCGTTGATGATCCCCTCGACCGCCTGGTCGACCGGGGCGTCATCGAACACGATGTTGGCCGCCTTGCCGCCCAGTTCCAGGGTGAGCCGCTGCCCGGACACCGCGCACTGGCGGGCGATCTCCTTGCCCGCCGCGGTGGACCCGGTGAACGCGATCTTGTCGATGCCGGGATGCCCGACCAGGAGCCGGCCCGTGTCACCGTCGCCGGTCACGATGTTGACCACGCCCGGCGGCAGGTCGGCCTGCTGGCAGACCTCCGCGAACAGCATGGCGGTCAGCGGCGTCGTCTCGGCCGGCTTGAGGACGACCGTGTTCCCGCAGGCGAGGGCGGGCGCGATCTTCCACGCCAGCATCAACAGCGGGAAGTTCCAGGGGATCACCTGCCCGGCCACGCCCAGCGGCTTCGGCGACGGGCCGAACCCGGCGTAGCCCAGCTTGTCGGCCCAGCCCGCGTGGTAGAAGAAGTGCGCCGACGCCAGCGGCACGTCCACGTCCCGGGATTCGCGGATCGGCTTGCCGTTGTCCATCGTCTCGAGCACGGCGAACTCGCGGGCCCGCTCCGCCAGCAGCCGGGCGATCCGGAACAGGTACTTGCCCCGTTCCTTCCCGGGCATCACCGACCAGGTCCGCTCATAGGCGTGGCGGGCGGCCGCCACGGCGCGGTCGACGTCTTCAGCGCCCCCGTGGGTGATCTCGGCGAGCACCTCTTCCGTCGCCGGGGAGATGGTCTTGAACACCGAACTCCCGGAGACGAACGAGCCCCCGATGAAAAGCCCGTAGGAGTCGCGCAGTCTCACGACCGAGCGCGACTCCGGGGCCGGGGCGTACTCAAAGCGCATACGCAATCCTCAGTCAACCGTCATGTAGTCCGGACCGGAATACCTTCCGGTCTCCATGCGAACCCGCTGCATCAGCAGGTCGTTGAGCAAGCTGGACGCGCCGATCCTGAAGTAACGCGGATCCAGCCACTCCTCCCCCGCGGTCTCGTTGACCAGTACCAGGTAGCGGACGGCGTCCTTGGCCGTCCTGATACCGCCCGCGGCCTTGACCCCGACCCGCCGCTCGCCGGCGGCGGAGAAATCCCGGACCGCCTCCAGCATGACGAGCGTGACCGGAAGCGTAGCGGCGGGCGACACCTTCCCGGTCGATGTCTTGATGAAATCGGCGCCCGACACCATCGCCAGCCACGACGCGCGCCGCGCGGCGTCGAGGGTGCCGAGTTCCCCGGTCTCCAGGATGACCTTCAGACGGGCCTCGCCGCAGGCCGACTTGACCGCCGTGATTTCCTCGCTCACGCAAAGATACCGGCCCGACAGGAACGCGCCCCGGTCAATCACCATGTCGATCTCGTCCGCGCCCGCCGCGACCGCGGACTTCACGTCGGCCAGTTTCACGTCCAGGGGTGCCCGCCCGGACGGGAACGCGGTGGCCACGCTGGCCACGCGCACCGGCGATCCCGCTACCGCCTCCACGCACAAGGGCACCAGGTCCGGGTACACGCAGACGGCGGCGGCCGGCGGCGCGCCGTGCCCGGGACGACGGGCCTTGGCGCACAGCGACCGCACCTTCCCCGGCGTGTCCTGCCCTTCCAGGGTGGTCAGGTCGACCATCGAGATCGCGAGATCCAGCGCCGTCCGCTTGGCGTCCGACTTGACCGAACGCCCCGCCAGCGCCTGCGCCCGGTCCCGGGCCCCGGCCTCGTCGACCGCGGGCAGCCCGTGCAGGAACCGCCGCAGCGCGGAATCCGAGGAGGTAACGTCCATCGGACCATTGTGGCGCAACTTCACCGCCCGGGGGCAACCGTGAACGGCGCGCCGGCGCTCAGATCGCTTCTTCGACGATCTTCCCGAACGCCAGCGCCGTCTCCTCGCTTTCCGCTACGACCTGCACGGACGCGATGACGTCACCGGGAACCGGCAGCGACAGGGCCGGGAGCCCGGCCAGGTTGAACGGGGTGGTCAGGATCGTCATCGGGAAGCCGCGCTCGCCCAGAAGGGGCGGCTCGGCCGCCAGCACCGGCAGGACCAGGACCGGGTAGTCGGCCAGCAGCGCGCGCAGCGCCGCGGTCATCTCGTCCTTCACCGTCCGGGCGGCGGCGACGTCGCCCGCCCGCAGCCGCGCGCCGCGCTCCATGTTCCGCTTAATGTGCGGGCTGAGCTGGTCCAGGTACGGCATCAGGGAGGCGTTGGACCGGAACCCCTCGGCGTCGATGATCACCCCGGCCGCGTACAGCGCCTCCCGGAAGTCCGGGCCCGTCACGGAGGTGACCGGCACGCCGCTCGCGGCCAGCGCGGCGTCGACCGCCGCGTCGACCGCCGGATCCGCCTCGGCCCCGGCCGGACGCAGCCGGCCCACCGGCAGGCTCGCTTCCCAGGCCGGCACCCGGAAGGACGGCTCGAGCAGCCGCATCCCGGCCTCGACGCCGGCCAGGTCCGCACCCAGGGGACCGACCGTGTCCAGCGACGGCGCCAGCGGGTACACGCCCTTGACCGGAACCCGGCCGAAGGCCGTCTTCAGGCCCGCCGTCCCGCAGCAGCACGCCGGGATACGGACCGAGCCGCCGGTATCGGTTCCGAACCCGATGTCGGCCTCGCCCGTGGCCACGGCCACCGCGGACCCGCTGGAGGACCCGCCGGGCACCCGGCGGGGATCGCGCGGGTTGACCGGGGTGCCCTGCCAGTGGTTGACGCCGTTGGCTGACCAGCACAGCTCGGTGAGCGCGGTCTTGCCCGCGATCCGGGCTCCCGCCGCGCGGGCGGAGACGATCACGGCGGCGTCGTTCTCGGCGGGCTCGGCCATCTCGGTGACCGCCGGGCAGCCGGCCCCGGTCGGCAGCCCGGCCACGTCGATGCAGTCTTTCACCGCGAGCCGCGGCCCGGAGCCGTCGCCGTCGTCCAGCCGGGTCACCCAAGTCGCCATGCCCCCTATGATGCGGGAATGGACACCCCCAGGCCAGAGTCCTCTTCTCGTCCTCGCGTGCCGGCCGTCGTCGCGGCGGCGGCCGACGTCTGCTGCGTGCTGGTGTTCGTGATCATCGGGCGGGCCAGTCACACGAAGGGCGAGAGCCTCGCGGGCATCGCCTCGACGGCGTGGCCGTTCCTGGCGGGCCTGGCCATCGGCTGGATCGTGACCCTCGCCTGGCGGCGGCGCCCCGGCGGGCTGGTTCCCGCCGGGGTCGGGGCCTGGCTCGGCACGGTCGCGGCCGGCATGGTGCTGCGCGTGATCGGAGGACAGGGCACGGCGGTGTCGTTCATCATCGTCGCCCTGATCTTCAACGGCCTGTTCCTCCTGGGCTGGAGGACGGTGGTGCTGCTAGCCGGCCGCCGCGGCCATGTCCGCCCGGCGGGCGGGGGGAACGAAGTCTGACGCGGGAACCGGGTCCAGCCGGCTCTCCTCGTCCGCCCCGGACTGGGTCGGCTGCGGGTACCCCGCGTCCGGGTAGCCGGCGTCGAAACCGCCGGAGACGCTGACGATCCGCGCGATGTCGTAGCTGCTGAGCACCTCGACCGACAGTTCGTGCAGGCGCTGGGTCTTGGCGGCGCAGCAATCCTCGATCAGCGTGACCGGCATGTCCCGCATGAAGGCCGAGCGGACGGTGGTCTCTACGCACAAATTAGTCACCACCCCGCACACCATGACCTTGCTGACGTCCATGCCGCGCAGCAGCGGTTCGAGCGGGGTCCACTGGAAGGCGTCATGGCGGACCTTGTCCACGACCAGGTCGTCGGGACGGGCCGCCAGGTCCGTCACGAGCTCGGCGTCCCAGGTTCCGGCGGCGAGGCCGTTGGCCACGAGCGCCGGACTGTCCCGGATGATCGCGGGCCCCTGGTCCGCCCGGCCCATCCGGTACAGGTGACGGGTGAAGACAACCGGCACGTCCGCCCGGCGCGCCTGCGCCACGGCGACGGCCGCGTTGCGGACTGCGGCCTCGGCGCCGTCCATGCCCAGCCCGATCCGGGAAAACGATCCTTCTGGATGACAGAACCCGTTCTGCATGTCCACTACGATCAGCGCGTAGCCACTGTTACTCATCAGTATCCCCTCCGTTCGGCGGCATCAACGCTAACATTCCGCGCCCCGGTTAAAAATGTTCTGTTCAAATTGGCCGATGCCGGCCAGGACGGCACGGGCGGTCGCGGAATAGGCTTCCCCGTCCGGAACCGCCCGGATAAATGCCCATGACCTGCTCTTTTACGCAGAACGCACCGGCCCGGCCGCCAGCACCAGAAGCGGCCGGCCCGGCGATAAAAAACGCGCGCATATGCATGTGCATCAGCACGGACGCGGAAACCGAAAACGATCATGACGCGAATATCAGACCTTAACCGGTCCCGCAATCCCTCTTTTTCCGATGAAAGCTCCCCTATTCCGGGTGTTCCTCGCCAATTAGGGGCGATCAGCTCCCGGAGACCTCGCCGAGGACCTTCTCGGTAAGCAGGTTCAGGCCCGACCGGTCGTAGGCCAGCCCCGGCACGTAGAAGATCGCGTAGCTCATGCCGAGCTTCCCGATCCCGGTCAGGCGCTCGGCGATCTGCTCGGGCGTGCCCACCAGGGGCCCGCTGGACAGGTTCTGAAGCTGGCCGTCCACGGCGCCCGGCGTGAGGTACTTCGACAGGTGGGACCGGACCCACGCCAGCCGGTCGGCCACTTCCTTCTCGGTCTCGCCGATGATCACGTTGAAGTTGGACGACCGCGTGATCCCGCCGAAGTCGGTGCCGGCGTCCTTGCAGTGGGCCTCCAGCAGCTCCGACTTGCGGGCGAACGTCTCCGGGTCGCCGGCGAAGTTCGTGTAGTCCGCGTACTTCGCGGCGATCTTCAGCGTCACCTTCTCGCCGCCGCCGGCGATCCACAGCGGGATGCCGCCCTCCTGCAGGGGCAGCGGCCGGCACATGGCGCCGTCGACCTGGTAGTGCTTCCCGTCGAGCTTCGCTGTGCCCGTGGTCCACAGCTGCTTCATGATCTGGACGCCCTCGTCCAGCATGGCCAGGCGCTCCCCCGCCCGCGGGAAGCCGTAGCCGTAGGCCCGCCACTCGTGCTCGTACCAGCCGCCGCCGATGCCCATCTCGGTACGGCCGCCGGAGATCGCGTCGACGGTGGCGGCGACCTTCGCCAGGTAGGCGGGGTTCCGGTACGCCATGCAGGTGCACATCTGGCCGAGACGCACCCGGCTGGTGACCGCGCCCAGAGCCGCCATGAGCGACCACGCCTCGTGCGTCGCCTCCTGGGTCGGCTCCGGCGTCGTGTGGAAGTGGTCATACACCCAGACCGACTCGAACGGCCCGTCCTCGGCCGCCCGGGCGATGCCGGTCATCGTGGACCAGTGGTCCTTCGGGTCGATCTCCGCCAGGTCCAGCCGCCAGCCCTGCGGCACGAAAAGTCCGAATCGCATGGCCCCAACCCTAGCCCGGACCCGAATCGGCGGGCGGCGGGCGCAATTGTCATTCAGCATTCGCCCAGCTGTTACGGTGCAGTAGGTTCGCGCGTACCCGGAGCGGCGATCTTGCTGGCATGAGGATCGCGATCATCACGGAGTCGTTCCCGCCCGATGTCAACGGCGTCGCCAACACTGTCGTGCGCGCCGCCGAGAACCTCGTCCGCAAGGGGCATTATCCGCTGGTCATCGCCCCGGAGTCCGGGCGTCCCACCACGGAGGCCGACCGGGCCTTCCCGTACCCGGTGGAGCGGGTGCCGTCGGTCCCGCTGCTCGGCTACACGTCGTTCCGGCTGGGCCTGCCGTCGCCCCGGCTCAGGCGGGCGGTCGCGGACCACGGCGCGGAGATTGTTCACCTGGCCAGCCCGGTCGCGCTCGGCGCGTGGGGGTCTCACGTGGCCCGGGCGCTGGACCTGCCGGTGGTGGCGGTCTACCAGACCGACCTGCCGAACTACGCCCGCGCCTACAAGCTGGGCCCGGCCGGGGAGGCCTTCGCGTGGCGCTGGCTGCGCGACATCCACAACGCGGCCGGGATGACCCTGGCTCCCTCCAGCGTGACCGCGGCCGACCTGCGCGAGCACGGGATGGAGCGGGTGCGGCTGTGGGGCCGCGGCGTGGACACGGCGCGGTTCGACCCGGGACGCCGCGACCACGAACTGCGGGCCGAACTCGCCCCGGACGGCGAGGTCCTGGTCGGTTACGTGGGCCGCCTGGCGACCGAGAAGCGGGTCGACCTGCTGGGGTCGCTGGCCGGGCTGGACGGCGTCCGGGCGGTCATCACCGGCGGCGGCCCCGAGGAAGAAGAACTGCGCAAGGCGCTGCCGAACGCGGTATTCCTGGGCGAGCGGCGCGGCGACGACCTGGCCCGGGTCTACGCCAGCCTCGACATCTTCGCCCACACCGGGCCGTTCGAGACGTTCGGGCAGACGATCCAGGAGGCGGCCGCCAGCGGCCTGCCCGTCGTCGCCCCGGCCTCGGGCGGGCCGCTGGACCTGGTCGACGAGGGCGTGACCGGCCACCTGGTACGGCCGGAGGACGGGAACGCGCTGGCGGGCGCCGTGGCAGGCCTGGCCGCGGACGCCGAGCGCCGGGAGGCCATGGGCTCGGCGGCCCGGGTGAAGGTGATGAACCGGACCTGGTCCGCGCTGACCGACGAGCTGATCGGCCACTACGAGACCGTCGTGAGCCAGGCCGCCCCCGCCGGGATAGCCGCATGAGGATCGTCCGGCTGGCCAACTTCGTCGGACCGCAGTCGGGGGGCCTGCGCACCGCGCTCCGCGAGCTGGGCATCGGCTACCGGGAGGCCGGCCACGACCCGGTGCTGATCATCCCGGGCGAGCGGTCCAGCGTCGAGGAGACCGCGCAGGGCACGGTCATCACGGTGGCCGCGCCCGTCGCCCCGGGCCTCGGCGGCGACTACCGCGCGGTGTTCGCGCGCCGCGAGCTCAGCCGCCTGCTCGCCGACCTGAAGCCGGACCGCATCGAGGTCTCGGACCAGCTGACCCTGCGCTGGGTGGCCCGCTGGGCCCGGCGCAACCAGGTACCCGCGGTCATGGTGGCCCACGAGAGCCTGACCCGGCTGTTCACCCTGCCGGCCGGCGTCCCCTACAAGGCCCGGTGGCGCAACATCGTGTTCCACAGCCGCGCGTTCTACCGCGCGGCCAGCTGGGCCGCGACCTTCCTCGACCGCCGGTCGGCCCGCGAGTACGACGAGGTCGTGGCCACCACCAGGTGGGCGGCCTCGGAGTTCGAGGCCATCGACGCTCCGAACGTGACCCTGGTGACGCTGGGCGTCGATCTCGACCTTTTCAGCCCGGAGCGCTACAGCGAGCCGGTCCGCGCCTGCTACGCCCGCCCCGAGCAGGCACTGCTCGTCCACTGCGGCCGGCTGTCGATGGAGAAGAAGCCGCAGCGGTCGATCCGGGCGCTCGCCGACCTGCGGGCGGCCGGCACGGACGCCGTCCTGGTCGTGGCGGGCGACGGCCCGCTCCGCCCCGACCTGGAGGAGATGGCCTCCGCCGCCGGGCTCCCGGTCACGTTCACCGGTTTCATCGACGATCCGAAGACCCTCGCCGGCCTGCTGGCCGCGGCCGACGCGGACATCGCCCCCGGGCCGGTGGAGACGTTCGGTCTCGCCGCCCTGGAGGCCCTGGCCTGCGGGACGCCGGTGGTCGCCAGCGGGGAGAGCGCCCTGCCTGAGGTCCTGGGCGACGCGGGTGCCGCGGCGGAAGGGGAGCACTTCGCCGCGGCGGTGCGGCAGATCCTCGACCGCCCGGAAGCGGGACGCCGGGCCGCGGCTCGGCGGCGGGCGGAGGCATTCGGCTGGACAGCGGCCGTCTCGAAGTTTCTCGCCGTGCATCACGCGGCGGAACCGCAATGCGCGGAGTGCAGGAAAGGCAGGATCAGTAGCAATGACGAGGATCGTCACTCTCGGCGACTCGATCACGCTCGGCATGGGCGACCGCGATCCCGGCGGCGGCTGGCGTGGCTGGACACAACTTCTGGCCGGCGGGCTGACCGACCCGGAACTGCACAATCTCGCGGTAATCGGCGCGCAGTCCAAGCACGTCGAGCGGGATCAGCTTCCGGCGGCTCTTGAGCTCAAACCCGACATCGCCAGCGTCATCGTGGGCATCAACGACACGCTGCGGGCGGGCTTCTCCCCGGTGCGGACCGGCCAGGCGGTCGCGCGCACCGTGGCCGCGCTGCGGGCCAGCGGCGCGACCGTGCTCACGATGCGCCTTCCGGACCCGGCGCGGATGTTCGGGCTGCCGGACGGGCTGGCCCGCCCGCTGACCGGCCGGATGCTGGCCGTCAACGCCGAACTGGACCGGGTAGCCGCCCGGTACGGCACCCTGCACTGGAACGCGGCGGGAGACCCGGCGACCTACGACCGGCTCAACTGGTCGGTGGACCGGCTGCACCCCAACGAGCGGGGGCATCGCCTCGTCGCCCGCCGGTTCTGGGACGTGCTCGACGCCGCGGGCGTCCCCCTCGGGCCCGCTCCGTCCCTGGTGCCGACCAGCCCGCCGCCGACCCGGCGCGAGGAGGCCCAGTGGATGGCGACCAAGGGCACGCTGTGGTTCCTGCGGCGCAGTGTCGACCTCATCCCGTACATGCTCTATATGGCCGCCCGGGAGTCGCTCGTCGGCCCGCGGGAGTGGCTGCCCAGCCCGGACACCCCGCTGCTCGCCGCGGCCGAGGAACCTGAACCAGTCCCAGAGTGAATCCCGCGCAAAAGTCGTCACACTAAGAGATTTCTATCTCACATTGAGTGCAGTGCCGGATTTTCCGGCTTACGCTGTACCACGGTATGGGCACTGGGTGGGGCGGCCGAAGAGCGGTTCCCGCCTTGCTCAGAAACCAGGTGTACCGGCGCTACTGGAGCGCCTGCACCGTCTCCATGTTCGGCGACCAGGTCTCGTCGGTCGCCATGCCGCTGACCGCCGTCCTGGTGCTGCACGCCCAGGCCGCCGAGATGGGCTACCTGACCGCCCTGCAGTGGCTGCCCAGCCTGCTGTTCGGGCTGCACGCCGGCGTCTGGGCCGACCGGCGGGGCCAGCGCCGGCGGACCATGATCGCCTGCGACGCGGGACGGACCCTGCTGCTGGCGACGATCCCGCTCTGCTTCGCCCTGAACCTGCTGACCCTCTGGCAGATGTACGCGGTCGCGTTCGCCGCCGGAACCCTGTCGATCATGTTCAACGTGTCGGACGGGACGCTGTTCATCTCGATCGTCGAGCCGCGCGAGTATGTTGACGGGCAGGCGCTGATCTACGTCAGCCGGGCGCTGTCCTTCATCGGCGGGCCGTCCCTGGGCGGCGTGCTGGTCCAGATCCTGACCGCGCCGCTCGCGATCGTCGCGGACGCGCTGTCGTTTCTCGGCTCGGCCCTCCTGCTGCACCGGATCCGGCCGGACGAGCCGCCCGCCGACGACGGAGCCGGCGGGGCCGCCGCCGGCCTGCGGTTCATCGCGAAGTCCAACGTCGTCCGGGCGGCGCTGATCGGCGTGGCGGTCATCAACTTCTTCCACATGATGTTCAGCGCGCTGTTCCTGCTCTACGCGGTGCGCGACCTGCACCTGCGCCCCGGCGTGCTCGGGATCGTGCTGGGCATCGGCGCCTTCGGCGGCTTCCTCGGCTCGGTGGCCACCAAGCAGCTCACCCGGCGGGCCGGGATGGGATGGGCCTGCGTCGCCGGCTGCGTGCTGTTCACGGTGCCGCTGGCCCTCGTCCCGCTGGCGGGGGCCGCCCACGGGATCGCCGTGCTGGAACTGCTCATGGCCGCCGAGTTCATCAGCGGCTTCGGCGTGATGCTGCTGGACATCACCGTGGGCACGATCTTCGCGGCGGTGATCCCGGGAACTCTCCGCTCCCGGGTCACCGGAGCCTTCCAGGCGATCAACTACGGCACCCGCCCGCCGGGAGCGCTTCTGGGCGGGCTGCTCGGCACCGTGCTGGGCCTGCACGAGGCACTGTGGATCGCGGTGATCGGGGGGATCTTCGGCGCCGTGCTGATCCTCCCCTCGCCCCTGCCCCGCTTCCGCTTCCCCCAGGACTTCCTGTCCGCCCCGCAGGCCGCGGACGACACCGTCGCCGCCGCGGAACCGGGGGCGCGCAGCGCCCTCCGCGAGCCGTACGCGGCCGTGGCGGACAACGTCGCCGTGGCCGCCGGGGAGGCGCGGCCCGTCGCGCCCGCGCGGCCCGTCGCTCCGGGGCGGATCTGGCCGCGGGACGGGCCTGGCGGTTGAAGGAAGGGCGGACTGGTCACAGGACGGTGCGCAGCAGGCGGACCGGGGGGCTTCCGTGGGCGAGCATGCGGTCGTGGACGGAGCGGGGCGTAGCGCCGGGCCCGGCGAGAAGCTCGCGGGCCAGGTCGGAGATCTCGGTGTAGCCGACGTAGTACGTCGACAGCTGGGCCGAGGTGAGCAGGGCCCGCCGCCACTTCCCGGCCGCCTCGCCCTCCTCCTGGAATCCCCGGACCGTCATCAGTTCCATCGCCTCGGTCTCGGTCATCCCGTGCGCGTGAACCCTTGCGTCCAGGATCGAGTTGATCGTGGTGCGCAGCCGCATCTTGAGCATCTGCATCTTCACCGCCCGCGGATCCCCCTCGCCCGGGTACCCGTGGCCGGCCATGAGTTCCTCGGTGTAGGCGGCCCAGCCCTCGATGAACGGGCCGGACAGCGTCGCGGCGCGCAGCCGGGTCGCGCCGCTGAACCGCCGGGCGTGCGCCTGCTGCAGGTAGTGGCCCGGCATCGCCTCGTGCGCCATGAGGTTATGCACCATGTGCCGGTTGTACTCGCGGTAGAACGACGTGACCCGCTCCGGCGTCCACCCCTGCGGGGTCGGCGACACGGCGATGAACGTGGGCAGCCGCGTGGTCTCCAGCGGTCCCGGGAAGTCGCAGTAGGCGACCGCGACCCCGCGGTCGATCTCCGGCATGTCGATCAGCTCGACCGGGTCGTCGTACACGGTGACCAGGTCGCGGTCGCGGACGAACGCGGTCTGCGCCTCCAGCGCGCCGGAACAGAACCGCAGGATCGTGTCCCCGTCGGAGGCATCCGCCGCCAGCCGGTCCAGGACCTCGCGGGGGGTGCCGCCCAGGTCGGCGGCGAGGGCGGTGATCTCCTCGGTGATCTGGTCGAGGTCGGTCTCGGCCCGGGCCAGGATCGTGTCGGAGCCGGCCGCCGCGGACAGGGTGAGCGACAGCTTGCGGGCGAACTTCTCCGGGCCGATCCGCGGGTCGGCGAACTCGCCGCCGGAGTCCAGGCGCTCCTGAAGCCAGTCGCGGTGCCCGGCCAGGGCCGTCAGGGCGGCCGGGCGGACCTGGTCGATCTCGGCCCGGACCCCGGCCGAGGCTCCCGCCTTGGCCAGGACGGCGTCGATCTCGCCGGCCACCAGGGCGATGGTCCCGTCAAACTGGGTGATCGCGGTCTCGACGTGGACCCGCGGCATGGCGTCCAGGTGGCCGCGCGCGGCGGCCAGGAACGCGGGGATCTCCGACAGCCGTCCCGCGACCGCGCTCAGCCGTTCGTCCAGCGGCGCGAAATCCCGGGCCAGCAGCCCGTAGACGGCCCGGCCGGGGTTGGCCAGGAGCGGGTTCCAGGCGTGCTCGCGCAGTTCCTCCAGCTCGAAGATGCGCCGGGCCACGTGCTCGGCCAGCAGGGCCGCGTCCAGCTCGAACTCGGGGCTGAGCGCGGCGCGGCCCCCGGAGGCGGCCGTGAGGGCGGCGATCCGCTCGGCGAAGGAGCCCAGGGACTGCCGCTCGGCGGCCAGCGACGGGCCGCTGAGGTCCGGAAGGTGACGGTCGAAGCGGTGATCGCCCAGTTCGGTCGCCTCGTCGGGATGACGTTCGGCCAGGTCATCCACGTACTCGGCGGCCAGCGCGGCCAGATCAGCTTCCGTACTGCCCGTACCGGAACTCTCGGCGCTCACGTGACCTCCTCGATGAGTGACATCTGCCTGAGATGACTCTAGTTTCTGAATACATGGGCACAAGCGGAGAGTTCGTGCGCGACTCGACTTATCTTGACGGCAGGATCACCGCCGACGGGCGGGACGGATGGCCCGCGGAGGCGGGCCGGTACCGCCTGGCGGTGGCGCGGGGCTGCCCGTGGGCCAACCGGGCCATCATCACCCGGCGCCTGCTCGGGCTCGACACGGGCCGTGACGGCGACGCCGCGCCCGCGCTGTCGATGGGCATGTGCGGTCCCGAGCACGACTGGCGGTCCTGGACCTTCGACCTCGATCCGGGCGGGAAGGATCCCGTGCTCGGCATCCACTGGCTGCGGGAGGCCTACGAGAAGGCGGTCCCCGGGTACGACAAGGGCGTCACCGTGCCGGCGATCGTGGACATCGGAACCGGCAAGGTCGTGACCTCCCATTACCGGCACATGATCTACGACATGGAACACGAGTGGACGGCCTTCCACCGGCCGGGCGCGCCGGACCTGTACCCGGAGCGGCTGCGCGACGAGGTCGAGGAGGTCAGCGGCCGCGTCTACGCCGACGTGAACAACGGCGTGTACCAGTGCGGGTTCGCCACGTCGCAGGAGGCCTACGAGGAGGCGTACGGGCGGCTGTTCGCCACCCTGGACTGGCTGGAGGAGCGGTTGTCGGCGCGGCGCTTCCTGGCAGGCGACACGATCACCGAGGCCGACGTCCGGCTGTGGCCGACGCTGGCGCGGTTCGACGCCGTGTACCACGGCCACTTCAAGTGCAACCGGAACAAGCTGGCCGAGATGCCGGCGCTGTGGGCGTACGCGCGGGACCTGTTCCAGACACCGGGCTTCGGGGACACGATCGACTTCGCCCAGACCAAGCAGCACTACTACCGCGTTCACACGGGCATCAACCCGACGCGGATCGTTCCGGCCGGGCCGGACCTGTCCGGCTGGCTGACGCCGCACGGGCGGGAGGCCCTGGGCGGGCGGCCGTTCGGAGACGGGACGCCGCCCGGTCCCGTCCGGGAGGAGGAGAAGCCTCCATCCGTTCGGAATAAATGATCTGGTTTTAACACCACATATACACATTTTCGCCCCGCCGTTGTAGGTTCGCCCCATGGCGGATGACGACGCGCGTCTGGAGAGTCTCGGGTACAAGCCGCAACTGAACCGCGTGCTGGGGCTCTTCGCGAACTTCTCCGTGGCGTTCACCTACCTGTCGCCCATGGTCGGCATCTACTCGCTGTTCATGCTGGGCCTCGGCACCGGCGGGCCGGCGTATGTCTGGCTGACGTTCCTGCCGGTGGCCGGGATGCTGCTGGTGGCGCTGGTCTTCGGCGAACTGGCCAGCCACTATCCGGTCGCCGGGGCGCTGTACCAGTACAGCAAGTACACGGTCGGCCGCCGGTACGGGTGGTTCGTCGGCTGGTTCTACGGGATCGCGCTGCTCGTCACGGTCGCGTCCGTGGACACCGGCATCGTCAGCTACGTGACGGCGCTGCTGGGGAACTGGTTCGGCTGGAAGCTCGACCCCACCAGCCACGTCGTCATCTGCGGTGTCACGCTCGTCCTGCTGGTGATCCAGACGACGCTGAACATCACGGGCGCGAAGGTGATGGGCCGGGTCGCGCAGTTCGGCGTGTACGTCGAGATCGTCGGCACGATCGGCATCGCGATCATCCTGGGCATCCACGGGTTCCACCACGGGCTGGGTTTCCTGGGAAGCACCGCCGGGGTGCAGCACGCGGCCGCCAACCCCCTGAAGCTGGACTTCGGGGGCAGTTACCTGGGCGCGATGGTGATCGCCGTACTGGCGCCGGTCTACATCTTCTACGGCTTCGAGTCGGCCGGGGACATCTCCGAGGAGACGAAGGACGCCGGGCGGCAGGTGCCGAAGGCTATGCGGCACGCGCTGATCTGGGGCGGGGTCTCGTCCTTCATCCTGACCGCGGCGCTGCTGCTGGCGATGCCCGGCGGCGCGCACTCGGTCAGCGACACGGTCAACGGCGGCGGGGTCACCTACATCCTCGGGCAGTTGCCGGGCGGCCTGCAGGACTTCCTGCTGCTGCTGATCTGCTTCGCCTTCTTCTCCTGCGGGACATCGGTGCAGGGCGCCGGGAGCCGGCTCATGTTCTCCTACGCGCGCGACGGGGCGCTGCCCGCCTCGGCCTGGATTTCCTCCGTGCATTCCCGGTTCCGGACCCCGGTCCACGCGCTGCTGTCGGGCGCGGTGGTGACCGCCCTGTTCGTGCTGCTGGAGTTCATCTCGCCCACGCACAACGTCTCGCTCGGCTTCATCACCTATCCGGCGGACACGAACGTCCTGGTGTCCCTGGTGTCGTTCGGCGTGAGCGGGATCTACCTGTCGTTCCTGCTGACGGTGATCGGGGTCATCGTCGCCCGGGCCCGGGGCTGGATCCCGGCCGGGCAGTTCCGGCTCGGCCGCTGGGCCTGGCCGGTGACGGTACTGGCGGCGGTGTACCTGCTGGTCATGCTCGTGAACGTGGCCCTGCCGACCGGGCTGTCCAGTCCCCGGGCCTACTTCAACCTCGACTGGATCACGCTGCTGGTGATGGTCATCGTGTTCGCGGTCGGCGCGGTCCTCTTCCTGGCGGCCCGGGGCGGCCGATCGATCGAGGACCACGTGCGAGATGACTCACAACAGGAACTCCATCGGTAGGCCTAAGGAATATATGCGGACATTTCCGCTTTGATCCTTAACGTACCCGGGCGGCCGGCGATGACCGCGCCCCAGCCGACGGCCTGACGGCGTTCAGGAAACCCTCAACCGGTGAACAGCGGAGGTTGACGCCTCGCTCGGGATGCACCCAGCTTCGTGACCGATTCTCAAAGGGTCACAAATACGGACCTGGTGGACAGAACCCGGAGTGTCAGGACAATGAGCGAGCCTTTTGCGCAGTATCCGTACGCCCAGTACCAGGTTCCCGAGCCGCCGCGGAAGCCGCGGACCATGCAGACCCTCGGCCTGACCGCGACCGCGGTGCTGGCCCTCGCGGTGGGCGCCGGCGCCGGCGTCGCCCTGTCCAACGGGTCCTCCCCCTTCGGCGGGGCGACCGCGACCTCGAAGACGACGCTGTCCACCGCCCAGATCACCAAGCGGACCGATCCCGGGATCGTGGACGTCACCTCGACCCTCGGCTACCAGGGCGCCAAGGCCATGGGCACCGGCATGGTCCTCACCTCCACGGGCGAGGTCCTCACCAACAATCACGTGATCTCCGGCGCCACCAGCATCAAGGTGACCGACGTCGGCAACGGCAAGTCCTACACCGCGACCGTGGCCGGCTACGACGAGGACCACGACGTGGCGGTCCTGAAGCTGTCCGGCGCCTCCGGACTGGCCACGGTGACCACCGGCGACTCCTCGGGCGTCGCCTCCGGAGACAACATCGTGGCCCTGGGCAACGCCGGCGGCCAGGGCGGCGCCCCCGTGGTGGCCCCCGGCCAGGTCACCGCGCTGAACCAGTCAGTCACCGCTTCCGACTCCAGCGCTGGCACATCCGAGAACCTGACCGGCATGATCCAGACCAACGCCGCCATCCAGTCCGGTGACTCCGGCGGGCCCCTCGTCAACAGCCAGGGCCAGGTCATCGGCATGGACACCGCCGCCTCCTCCAGCTACCAGCTCGGCGGCGGGGGCGGGCGGTTCGGGCACTTCGGCGGATCTCGGCGGTCCCAGCGGCAGAAGCAGACCGAGGGATTCTCCATCCCGATCAGCACAGCGCTGTCGATCGCCAGCCAGATCACCGGCGGGCACGGCTCCTCCACCACGCACATCGGGCCGACCGCGTTCCTCGGCCTCGAGTTCTCCTCCAACGGCCAGCAGGACTCCGGCGCCCAGATCGCCGGCGCCGCGCAGGGTACCCCGGCGGCCAGCGCCGGCCTGGCCCAGGGTGACGAGGTCACCTCGGTCGGCGGCCAGCGGGTCAGCTCCAGCTCCGGCATCCAGAAGGCCCTGGTCGGCTACCACCCCGGCCAGAAGGTCAGCCTCGCCTGGACCGACCCGTCCGGCCAGTCCCGCACGGCGACGGTGACCCTGGCCAGCGGACCGGCGGCCTGAGCCGGGTTCAGAGGGACGGGCCTGAGCCGGGTTCAGAGCGACGGGATGGCGCGGGGCAGGATGCTGCCGGTCCCGGCGGAGGCCGGGATGGTGCCGTAGGCGCGGCCGCGGTCGCCCGCCAGGCGGGTCGCCGCGAAGGCGTCGGCCACGGCCGGGTGGCCGTACCGGACCAGCAGCGCGCCCTGCAGGGTGACGGCCATGGACTCGGCCAGGCGCCGGGCCGAGGCCTCCTCCGCGTTCGCCACGTCCTTCTTCAGCCGGGCGATCGCGTCATCCAGGCGGTGGTCGACGCCGGACGACGCCTCCAGTTCCTCGAAGAAGACCTCGGCCGACTCGGGTGTGCGGGCCAGGGCGCGCAGCGTGTCCAGGGCGGCGACGTTCCCCGACCCCTCCCAGATCGACTGGAGCGGGGCTTCCCGGTAAAGGCGCGGCATCTGCGATTCCTCGGCGTAGCCGTTGCCGCCGAAGCATTCCAGGGCCTCCGCGGCGTGCGCCGGGACCTGCTTGGTCACGTGGTACTTCACCGCGGCCAGCGCGAGACGGCGGAAGGCCGCCTCCTTCTCGTCCCCGTGCAGCGCCCGGTCGGTCGCGCCGGCCAGCCGCATCATCACCGTCGTGGCCGCCTCGGACTCGATCGCCAGGTCGGCCAGGACCCCGGCCATCAGCGGCTGGTCGATGAGGGTCTTGCCGAAGGCCTGACGGTGGGAGGCGTGGTGCGCGGCGTGGATGACTCCCTGGCGCATCATGGCCGACGCCGCGATGACGCAGTCGAGCCGGGTGGAGTTGACCATCTCGATGATCGTCCGGACGCCTCGGCCCTCCTCCCCCACCAGCCAGGCCGTCGCGTTCTCGTACTCGACTTCGGACGAGGCGTTCGAGCGGTTGCCCAGCTTGTCCTTCAGCCGCATCACGCGCATCGGGTTGCGGGTGCCGTCGGGCAGGACCCGGGGCAGCAGGAAACACGACAGCCCCTTCTCCGCCTGGGCCAGGACCAGGAACAGGTCTCCCTGCGGGGCACTGGTGAACCACTTGTGGCCGACCAGGCGGTAACTGCCGTCGTCCTGCCTGCGGGCGGCGGTCGTGTTGGCCCGCACGTCGGAGCCGCCCTGCTTCTCGGTCATCGACATGCCCGCCGTCAGGCCCCGCTTGTCCAGCGGGGGCCGCGACGAGCGGTCGTAGGCCGTGGTCGTCAGCACCGGCTCGTACTGCCGGGCCAGGTCCGGGGACTGGCGCAGGGCCGGGACGATCGAGTACGTCATCGAGACCGGGCAGCAGTGGCCCGCCTCGGACTGGCTCCACGCGCAGAAGGCGGCGGCCCGGGCCACGTGGGCGCCCTCGCGCGGGTCGGCCCAGGCGGCGGCGTGCAGCCCGTGACCGACCGCGGCCGCCATGAGATCGTGGTAGGCCGGGTGGAACTCGATCTCGTCGACCCGGTGCCCGAACCGGTCGTGGGTGTGCAGCCTGGGCGGGTTCTCGTTCGCCAGGCGGCCGTTCTCCTGGTGCTCCTCGCTCCCGGCCAGCCGGCCGACCTCGCGGACCTTCCCCGAAGCCCAGCCGGCGCCCTCGCGGTCGAGGGCTTCCAGGAGGGCCGGGTCCTCGGAGGCGTCGTAACCGGTCAGCGGGATCGACTGGTTGGTGACTTCGTGCGTGTTCATCAGGTCTCCAGGTGCTAGGCCAGGTGCGCGGCGAGCCAGTCGGCGATGCGGGAGCGAGACTCGTAGGCGTGGTTCGTGACGCCGTGGCCGCCGTCGGGGTAGACGACTAGCTCGGCGCCCGGGGCCTCGGACGCGAGGCGCTCGGCGTGAGAGGCGCGGACGATCATGTCACGGCCGCCGGCGACCACGAGCAGGGGGTTCGTGATCTCGCGGGCCGCGTACTCAAGAGTAACCTCCCCCGCTTTCCGGCGGGCGCCGGCGTCGTCGCGGGCCCGCGACCGGACCCGGAACGCCTCCCGGGTCTGCGGCGGGAGGTCGTCCCAGTCCTCGTCGAACCGATAGGGCCCGCACAGCGCGACGGTCGCGCGCAGCCGGGGCTCGTAGGCGGCGGCCCGGGCCGCGTAGTAGCCGCCCAGGCTGACCCCGAAGCAAGATATCTTACTGTTATCAATCTCGGGTCGCGAGGACAGGTAGTCAGCCGCCGCGGTGACGACCTGCTCGTAGGCAGGCTCGATGGGCATCTCGTACTCCGACTCGCCCTGCCCGGGGCCGTCGACGGCCAGGATGGCCAGGCCGCGGGCCAGGAAGTACTCGGCGGTCGCCTGCAGTTCCTCCTTCACCGAGTCCAGGCCCGGAACCATGATCACCGCCGCCCGCGCCCCGCCCGCGGGGGGCGGGACCCGCAGGTACGCGGCCAGCACCGTGCCCTGGTACGGGATCCGGACCGGTTCGGCGGGCGGATCCAGCGCGCCCGCGCAGCGCGCGAAGCACGCCACCGCGCGGTCGTGCGCCTCTCGCTGCTGGGCCGGGTCGTCGGTGAAAACGAACTTGCCCCAGTGCCACGCCAGGGCGGCCCGCCTCCAGGCCCCGGCCGCGGTCTCGGGGTGCCCCTGGGCCGAGGCCCGTTCCGCGAGTTCCTCGTACCGCCGCCCGGTCCTCCCCCACTCCCGGCACCAGTCATCCCAGCGGTCGATCCGGGCCAGGGTCGCCCGGAAGTCCGCGTAGTCGGTCCCGTTGGAGACGAACCGGTTCGCCCAGTGCTTCTCCGCCGCCGCGACCCGCGCGTCTTGTGCAGCCATGCCCGTGATTGTCCGGCGGTTAGCCGCCCGCGCGCAATGCGAACAGGCCGAGGAACTCGTAGGCGACGTTGGCGGCGGCCAGGGCGGTGAGCTCGGCGTGATCGTAGGCCGGGGCGACCTCGACGACGTCGGCGCCGACCAGGTTCAGGCCCGTGAAGCCGCGCAGGATCATCTGCAGTTCCCGGGTGGTGAGCCCGCCCGGCTCCGGGGTGCCGGTGCCGGGGGCGTGAGCCGGGTCGAGCACGTCGATGTCCACGCTGACGTAGACTGGGCGGTCCCCGACCCGGGACCGGATCCGGTCGATGGCCTGGTCCGTCCCGTACCGGGCCACGTCGGCCGTGGTGACGGTCGCGAAGCCCAGTTCTTTGTCCTCGGTCAGGTCGGCGTACGCGTACAGCGGCCCCCGGATCCCGGCGTGCGCGCTCGCGTCCAGCGCCAGCAGGCCTTCCTCCACCGCCCGGCGGAACGGCGTCCCGTGCGTGTACGGCGCCCCGAAGTAGGTGTCCCAGGTGTCGAGGTGGGCGTCGAAATGCACCAGCGCGACCGGCCCGTGCCGGGCCGCCGTCGCCCGCAGCAGGGGCAGGGCGATCGTGTGGTCGCCGCCGATCGCGATCAGGTGATCCGCGCCGTCCAGGATCTCCCGGGCCCCGCGCTCCACGCTGTCGATCGCCTCGGGGATGTCGAACGGGTTGGCGGCGATGTCGCCGGCGTCGACCACCTGCCGCGCGCCGAACGGGTTCGCGTCCAGGCCCGGGTGGTAGGGGCGCAGGAGCTTGGACCCCGCCCGGACGGCGCCGGGGCCGAACCGGGCCCCGGGCCGGTAGGACACTCCGGAGTCGAACGGGATCCCGGCGATGACGACGTCCGCGCCGCTCACATCCTGCAGGCGGGGCAGGCGCGCGAACGTGTCCGGCCCCGCGAACCGCGGCACGGCCCGCCCGTCCGGCGGCCCGATGATCTCCTCGCCCGGCATGGCTCTCCTCTCGCGAGTGGTTCCCCGGTCCAGTTTTCCCGAACGGATCTTCGTTCCCGTCCCCGCCCCCTCCTCTCCAACCGCTGCAAATCATCATTTCTGTTGCCTTGTGGGCAGTCGGCGGGACAGTGACCGCGCCCATCGGCACAATGGGTCGGGCGTGTCGGCGACGCCGGCCAGCTACCGCAGCATTCAGATGGAGGAAGCCCCGTGGGGAACGACCCCAGTCAGGACACTCTCTGGTCGATCCCCGGCGACGGGGTTCTCGCCCGCCAGGGCGACCTGGTCCTGCTGATCAGCATCGAGGACCGCGGGTTCACCGAGTCGCTGCTGGACCTGCTCGCCCGCGTCAGCAAGGACGGGGGCGACGGCCGGGTTCTCGCGGACGCGATCGGCGCCCAGGTCGAGGGGCATCACTCCTGGGGCGGCCCGGCGGCCGGGCCGTCTGTCGTATCGTTCGGCCCCTCCCGGAGCGGAATGGCCTTCGGCGTGAGCGGCACCGCGTGCGTCGATCTCACCACCTCCCACGGGGACCTGCGGCTCACGGCCGAGCACCCGTCGATGCTGCTGAGGTCCACGGTGGGCACCCCGGTCCAGTCCATCCGGGCCGCGCTGGACCGCGACGAGCCCGGCGAGCGGACCGACCGTTTCAGCCGTCTGGACAGCGGCTCGGTGCGGGCCGGCGGACTGTCCTTCTACGCGGCTCCCCCCGCCCAGGCCGCGCCGGCGCCGGGAACCGGGCCTCAGCCGGTGCCGGGGCAGGCCGGCCCCGGGGCCGAGGCCACGGGACCGCGGCCGACCCAGCCGGCTGCGGGGGAGACCGGGCCCGGACCCGTCCTGCACGGCCCGGGCCCCGGGGATCCGGGCACCGACGAGTCCGGGTTCTCCCCCAGCACGCTGGTCGGCATGGTCCTCACGTCCCCGGGCACCGGTCCCGGGCCGGCCGCCGTCGGAGGCCCGAACGCGGACGCGCCCGTCGTTCTCGGCGTCTACTGTGACAACGGCCACTTCACCGACCCGGACGCGCAGACGTGCGTCACCTGCGGAGCGTTCCTCACCGAGCGCGCCGGGGCCCCGCAGCCCGGCCCGCGGCCGCCACTGGGCCTGCTGGTGCTCGACAACGGGGCGGCCCTGGCCGTCGACGGCGACTACGTCATCGGCCGGGATCCGGCCCAGGACCCCACGGTGGCGGCGGGCACGGCCCGGCCGCTGCGGGTCACCGACGCCCAGTCGACGGTCTCCCGGATCCACGCCCGGATCCACGTGGACGGATGGCAGGTGCGCCTGATCGACCTCGGGGCCGCGAACGGCACCCACATCCACCCGCGCGACTCGCAGATGCCGCTGCTGCTGGAACCGCACGTTCCGGTGCCGATTCAGCACGGTGCCCGTATCTTTGTGGGGGCGCCCTGCCTCCGTTTCGAGCAGGCGGGCGGCTGACACGAATGAGCGAAGAAGGGGCTATGAACAACCTGGGTCAGCAGAAGCTCTGGTCGATTCCTGGCGACGGGGTGCTCGCCCGCCAGGACGGCCTGGTCCTGCTTACCAGCATCGACGATCACGAATTTGCCGAGTCCCTCCTGGACGTGCTCGTCAGCACCAGCCAGGCGGGGGGCGACGGCCGGGCGCTCGGTGACGCCATCGGCGCGCAGGTCGAGGCGCACCATTCCTGGGGCGGACTGGAGGCCGGCCCGGCCATCGTCGCGTTCGGCCCGGTCGGCGACGGCATCGCCTTCACGGTGCTCGGGGCCGCCACGGTGGAGTTCAGCACCGAGCACGCGGCCGAGCACCGGCTCACCGCGGAGCATCCGTCAATGCTGATGAGGTCAACGGTGGGCGTCCCGGTCCGGTCCATCCGCGCCACGCTCACCCGCGACGAGTCCGGCGGCGGCACGGACCGGTTCACCCGCCTGGACAGCGGCACGGTGCGAGCCGGGGGACTGTCCTATTACGCCGGCCCGGCGGGCGCCCCCTCGGCCCGGCCCGCTTCCCCTCCGCCGCCGCCCGCGGCTTCGGAGCCGCCCGCGCCTCCGCGGCCGGCTCCGGCGCCGGCGCCGACCCACCCGCCCGTGCCTCAGGCGCCCCCCGGGTCGCACACCGGGCCGATCCTGAGCGAGCGGCTTCCGAACGAGTCCCGCCCGATCCCGAACGGGCTCCGGCCGCTGCCGGACGAGTCCGGGCCGGCTCCGGCGCGCTCTGAGCCCCGGCAGGCTTCGCCGCAGCAGTCCGATCCGGACACCATGCCGCCGATGCCGCCGCTGTCGCCGGAGCCCCCGTCGGTGCCGCACACGCCGAACGTGCCGCGGACGCCGGGCATCCCCCCGGTCTCCGAGTCGTCGGTGCCGTCAACGCCCAGCGTCCCGTCGACGCCGAACGTGCCGCAGGCGCCCAGCGGGCCGCAGCCGTCCCAGTCCGCGGCGCCCGCCCCGCCCGAGCCCGCGTCCACGCCCCGGACCCCGACGAAGCCGACGCCGTTCGACCCGGCCAAGTACGGCGCGTCCGAGTCGCCGTACGGCACCGAGCCCGGCGTCGTGCTCAACAGCGGCCCCTCGGCCGTCCCCCCGGTTTCCCGCACGTCGGTGGACATGACGCCTCCGACCGAGATCACGCCGGCCCCCGGATCCCCGGACTCCGGGACCGGGGAGCATCACGGCCACGGCCCGGCGGCCATCGTGCTCGGCGTCTACTGCAAGAACGGGCACTTCACCAACCCGGACTCGCGGGCGTGCCTGGCCTGCGGAGCCCCGATCAAGAAGCGGTCCGCGGCGCAGCAGCCCGGCCCCCGCCCCGCGCTGGGCGTCCTGGTCTTCGAGGACGGCGAGGTCCTGAGCCTGGACAGCGACTACGTCATCGGCCGCAGCCCGGCCCGGGACCAGGCGGTGGAATCGGGCTCGGCCCGCCCGCTGCGGGTGGTCGACGACAAGGGCATGGTGTCCCGGGTCCACGCCCGGATCCACCTGGACGGCTGGCAGGTGCTGCTGGGAGACCTCGGCTCCGCGAACGGCACCTACGTCCAGCCGCCGGGCGCGCCGGAGCCGCGCCGGCTGGAGCCGCAGGTCCCCGTGGAACTCGAGCACGGCACCCTGTTCTACGTCGGCTCGGCGTGCCTGCGCTTCGAGCCGACGGGCGCCTGACGGGCGAGGCGGCCGCCTGACGGGCTGGACGGCCGCCTGACGGGCTACAGGTCCGGGATGCCCAGGTCCAGGTTCGGCTGCTGGATGCCGCCGTCGACTTCGAGGATCTTGCCGGTGAGGTAGGACCCGGCCGGGGAGGCCAGGTAGACGACGGCGGCCGCGATGTCTTCGGGATCGCCGACGCGGCCGAGCGGGGTGGCCTGTTCCATCTGCCCGCGGAGGTTGTCGTCGTTGACGACGATTTCCAGGGCGGAGGTCGCGGCGGCGCCGACGGCGACGGCGTTGACCCGGATCTTCGGCGCGAGGTCGGCGGCGGCGATCTTCGTGTACTGCGCCAGGGCGGCCTTGGCGGTGCCGTAGGCCAGGTAGCCGCGGCCCGCCAGCCGGCCCACCGCGGAGGAGATGTTGACGACCGCGGCGCCGTCGCTTTCCAGCAGGTGCGGGACCGCCGCCCGGGTCAGGGCGTGCGCGGTCTCGACGTTGAACGCGAACGCCGCGGCCAGGTGCCTGGGCTTGGTGTTCGCGAAGGGCCGCGGCATGGCGCCGCCGACGTTGTTGACCACGATGTCCAGGCGGCCGAATTCCCGCGCCGCGCGGTCCGCCAGCGCCGCCGTCGCGTCGAGGTCGCTGAGATCGGCGGGGACGATCACCGCTTTCCGGCCGGCGGCCGAGACCTGCCCGGCCACCTCCTCGAGCTGCTCGGCGGTGCGGGCGGACAGGAGCACGTCGGCCCCCGCCTCGGCCAGGGCCACCGCGGCGGCGGCTCCCAGGCCCCGGCCCGCTCCGGTGACGACGGCCGCCTTGCCGGTGACCTTGAAACGGTCGAGGATCACGCCCCGGCCTCCTCACGCAACTGGGTCTTGAGTACCTTGCCGCCCGCGTTCCGGGGCAGCGCGCCGGTGATCACGACCGACCGGGGCACCTTGAAGTTGGCCAGCCGGTCCCGGCACCAGGCGATGATCTCGTCGGAGGAGACCGTCGCGCCGGGGCGCGGGATCACGTATGCCCGGCCCACCTCGCCGAGGCGGTCGTCGGGCACGCCGATGACCGCGGCCTCGGACACCCGCTCGTGCCCGGTGATCACCTGCTCGATCTCGGCCGGGTAGGCGTTGAAGCCGCCGACGGTGAACATGTCCTTGAGCCGGTCCGTGATGGACAGGTTGCCGTCGTCGTCGAAGACGCCGACGTCGCCGGTGTGCAGCCAGCCGTCTTCGGTGACGGCCGAGGCGGTGGCCTCGGGGTCCTCGTAGTACCCGTGCATCACGTTGTAGCCGCGGACCACCACTTCCCCGGGCGAGCCGGGCGGCAGCGGCGTGCCGTCGGGGCCGGCCACGATGACCTCGGTGTCCTCGAGGGGCTTCCCGACGGTGCGGGACATCGTCTCCGCGTCGGCGTCCTTGCTGCCGATGGTCACGGTGCCGCAGGACTCGGTCAGGCCGTAGGCGATGATGACCTCGGGAAACATTTCCTTCCGGACCCGTTCCACCAGGGCGACCGGGACGGAGGCCGCGCCGGTGACGGCGAGGCGCAGGCTCGACAGGTCGACTCCGGCCCGGGCCGGGTGATCGAGGATCGAGGTGTACAGGGTCGGCGGCCCGGGCAGGACCGTGATCTTCTCGTCCGCGATGAGCCCGATGGCCCGCTCCACGTCGAACACCGGCAGCGGAACCATGGTCGCGCCCTGCATCAGGCAGGTGAGGACCCCGGCCTTGTAGCCGAACGTGTGGAACATCGGGTTGATGATCAGGTAGCGGTCCCCGCCCCGGAGGCCGACGGTGTCGGCCCAGGCCTGGAAGACGCGGACGTTCTGGCCGTGCGCGGTGAGGACGCCCTTGGGTCGGCCGGTGGTCCCGGAGGTGAAGAACATGTCCGAGACGTCGGTAGCCGTGACGGCGGACGCGCGGGCGAGGACGGCTTCGCGGGGCACGTTCTCCCCGCGGGCGAGGAACTCCTCCCAGTCCCCGGAGAGCGTCACGATCTCCAGCGACGACACCAGCCCCGGGTCCGCCGAGCGCAGCATGGACACGTAGTCGTTGCCGAGGAAGCCGTCGCCGACTACCAGCGTCCGGGTCCCGCTCTTGCGCAGGATCCAGGCCGCCTCGTCGCCCTTGAAGCGCGTGTTGACCGGGACGAGGACCGCGCCCGCGGTCACCGCGCCGAGGGCGGCGGTCACGTAGTGGCGGCCGTTCGGCGCCCACACCGCCACCCGGTCCCCGGCCTCGACACCGGAAGCGATCATCGCTCCCGCGCAGCGGTAGATCTCCTCCGCCAGCCGCCGGTACGTCCAGCGGACGCCCGCGTCGACGATGGCCTCGGTGTCGCCGAACCCGGACGCGGCGCGCGCGACCAGGCCGGGGATGGTGGATGCGTTCATCACTGGCCGATGGTCTCGTCCGCGAGGTCGGCGGTCTCGTCGCAGGCGAAGCCCGGCCCGGGCTCGTCGCCGAACAGCGGCCCGAGGGCCTTCGCGATCGAGTCCGGCGTCCACATGCCGTCGGCGGAGCCGTTGTCGGCCGCCCGGGCCACGGCACGCACCGACGGCGCGGCCATCACGGCGGCCACTCCCCCGTGCACCACGAACACCTCGCCGTTGATCCCGGCCGCGGCGGGGCTGGACAGGTAGGTCACGAGCGGGGTGACGTGGACCGGGTCGATCGGGTCGGGCCCGTCGGCGGGCGCGTCGCTCATCAGGCCCGCCGTCATCGCGGTGCGGGCGCGGGGCGCGATCGCGTTGGCCCGGACGCCGTACCGGCCGCAGCCCCGGGCCGTGGACACGGTGAGGGCGGTGATCCCGGACTTGGCCGCGGAGTAGTTCGGCTGGCCGGGCGAGCCGAACAGGAACGCCTCGGACGTGGTGTTGACGATCCGCGCGTACACCGGGCCGCCTTTGTCCTTGCTCTGGGCCCGCCAGTACTCGGTGGCGAACCGGGTGGTCACGAAGTGCCCCTTCAGGTGCACCTTGAGGACCAGGTCCCACTCTTCCTCGGACATCGAGAAGATCATCCGGTCGCGAACGAGGCCCGCGTTGTTGACCAGGATGTCGAGGCTTCCGTAGGTCTCGGTCGCGGCCGAGACCAGCTTCTGGCCGGTCTCCCACTCGCCGATGTCCCCGGCGACCGCGAGGGCCTGGCCGCCGGCGGCCTGGATCTCCTCGGCCGTGGTGTGGACCGCGTCGGCGTTCAGGTCGTTGACCACGACCGGGGCGCCCGCCTTGGCCAGCGCGATGGCCTCGATCTTGCCCAGGCCCGCGCCCGCGCCGGTGATGATCGCGGGGTGGCCGTCGAGGGAAATGCCGTCGCTCATCGTTGTGCTCCTCCAGGTAAGTCAGTAGCCGGGGCCGGCCAGGATGCCGCCGTCCACGGTGAACTCGCTGCCGGTGGAGTACTTCGACTCGTCCGACGCCAGGTACAGGACCATGCTGGTGACGTGCTTGGCCTCTCCGAGGTTGCGCAGCGGGATCGACTCGACGAAGCGCTTGTAGTGCTCGATCGTCTCGTCGTCGGCGCCGCCGCCGGCGCCGACGCCCATGTCGTCGGCCATGCCGAGCAGCATGTCGGTGATGATCGCGCCGGGGTGGACCGAGTTGACCCGGATCCCGTCCGGCCCGAATTCCTGGGCGGCCGACTTGGTCATGCCGCGCACCGCGAACTTGCTCGCGCTGTAGGCCGACAGCCCGGCGGCGCCGGACAGGCCTTCGATCGAGGAGATGTTGACGATCGACCCGCCGCCGGAGGCCTTCAGCGCCGGGTAGGCCGTCTTCATGCCGAGCCACTGGCCGAACGTGTTGACCTCGATGACCCGCCGGAACTCCTCGAAGGCCATGTCCTCGATCCGGGCGCGCTTGAGGATGCCCGCGTTGTTGACCAGGACGTCCAGGCGGCCGAACGCGTCGGTGGCCGCGGCGACGGCCGCCGACCAGTCCTCGGGCGACGTCACGTCGTGGTGGACGTAGCGCGCCGCGTCGCCCAGCGATGCCGCGACTTCCTTGCCCTTGTCGTCGAGGACGTCGCCGAAGACCACCCGGGCGCCCTCCGCGACGAACGCGCGGACGTGCGATTCGCCCATGCCCCGGGCGCCTCCCGAGATGAGCGCCACCTTGCCGTCAAGCCGACCCACGCCGAGCCTCCTCCGCGATCACCGCACTAGAACGTGTTCTAAACAAGGTGACCATACACCGGACTCCACGGCCCGGCCAAGGTGTGCTACTAATGCATAGAACACGTTCTAGAAACGCCGCCCAGAAATCCGCCAGTTGGAGGCGCCGGTGCATCTCGCCTACACGCCGGAGCAGGAACGGCTCCGGGCCGAGCTCCAGGCCTACTTCGCGACGCTGATGACGCCGGAGGTCAAGGCCGGCCTGACCGGCGGCGACGACTACGGCGACGGCCAGGCCTACAAGGACGTGGTCCGCCAGCTCGGCCGCGACGGCTGGCTCGCCATGTCGTGGCCGGAGGAGTACGGCGGCCGGAACGCGTCCATGATGGAGCAGCTCATTTTCCTGGACGAGGCCTCCGTCGCCGGCGTCCCGGTCCCGTTCCTGACCGTCAACACCGTCGGCCCGACGATCATGCGCTACGGCACGGACGAGCAGAAGGCGTTCTACCTGCCGAAGATCGCCGCGGGCGAGCTTCACTTCTCCATCGGCTACTCCGAGCCCGAAGCCGGCACCGACCTGGCGAACCTGCGGACCAGAGCCGTGAAAGACGGGGACGACTACGTCATCAACGGCCAGAAGATGTGGACCAGCCTGATCCGGTACGCCGACTACGTCTGGCTCGCGGCGCGCACCGACCCCGAGGCCGTCCGGCACAAGGGCCTGTCCATGATCATCGTGCCCACCACGGCCGAGGGCTTCTCCTGGACGCCGGTCCGCACCATGTCCGGGCCGACCACCAGCGCCACCTACTACTCCGACGTCCGGGTTCCCGTCGGCAACCGCGTCGGCGAGGAGAACAAGGGCTGGCCGCTCATCACCAACCAGCTCAACCACGAGCGGGTCGCGCTCACGTCGGCCGCCCCGCTCCAGAGCGCGCTGCGCCAGGTCACGTCCTGGGCCCGGGAGACCACGGGGCCCGACGGGCGCCGCGTCATCGACGCCGAGTGGGCCCGGCTCAACCTGGCCCGCGTCCACGCCAAGACCGAGTACCTGAAGCTGATGAACTGGAAGATCGCCTCGGCCCCGCCCGGCACCCTGAACCCGGCGGACGCGTCGGCGACCAAGGTGTTCGGCACCGAGTTCGCGACCGAGGCCTACCGGCTGCTCATGGAGGTGCTGGGAAGCCATGCCACGGTCCGCGGCGGCTCGCCCGGCGCGGTCCTGGCCGGCAAGATCGAGAGCATGCACCGATCATCGCTGATCCTGACGTTCGGCGGCGGCACCAACGAGGTGCAGCGCGACATCATCGCGGCCGCCGCCCTCGGCCAGCCCTACTCCCGGAGGTAGCCGTGGATTTCGCCGAGACCGAGGCCCAGTCCGAACTCGCCGGGCTGGCCAAGAAGATTTTCACCGAACGGATCTCCGCTTCCCGGCTCGCCCAGACGGAGGCCACCCCCGACCGGTTCGACGCTGACCTGTGGGCCGACCTGGCCGGGGCGGGCGTCCTGGCCGCCGCGCTCCCCGAAGGCCTGGGCGGCGCCGGCCTCGGCCTGCTGGAACAGTGCTCGGTCCTGATCGAGGCGGGCCGCTCGCTGGCGCCGGTCCCCTACCTGTTCTCCGCGGTCCTGGGCGCGGGCGCGATCGCCCGCTTCGGGACCCCGGAACAGCAGGAGAAATGGGCGGCGCCCGCCGGGCGGGGCGAACTGATCATCACCGTCGCCCTCGAAGAGGACGCGGTGCCGTTCGCGCCTCTGTCGAAGCTGATCCTGGTCCCGGCCGGCGGCACGGTCTACCTGGTCGAGCCGGACGCCGACGGGATCACCGTCGAGCGGCAGGAGGTGACCGGCGGCGGCAGCGCCGGGCGGGTCACCGTGGATCCGTCGCGGCTGGACGCGCAGGAGACCCTGGGCGACGGCGCGGCCGAGTGGCTGCTCGCGACCGCCACGGTCGGGCTCTGCGCCCAGCAGGCCGGCGTGACCGCCAGGGCCCTGGAACTGACGGCCGGCTACACCCGGACCCGCGAGCAGTTCGGCAAGCCGATCGGGGCGTTCCAGGCGGTCGCGCAGCGGCTGGCCGACGCCTACGTCGACGTGGAGGCGATCAGGCTGACCATGTGGCAGGCGGCCTGGCGGCTGTCCGAGGGCCTGGACGCCGCGGCCGAGATCGCCTGCGCCAAGTTCTGGGCGGCGGACGGCGGGCACCGGGTCGCCCACACCGCGGTCCACCTGCACGGCGGCGTCGGCATCGACACCGAGGCCGAGACCCACCGCTACTTCACCGCCGCCAAGCAATGCGAGTTCGCCCTCGGCGGCGCCACCGCCCAGCTACTGCGTATCGGAGCATCTCTATGATCGACGCGTACATCGTGGACGCGGTCCGGACTCCGGTCGGCAAGCGGGGCGGCGGGCTGTCCGGCGTCCACCCGGCCGACCTCGGCGCCGTCGCCCTGAACGGGCTGGTGAAGCGGTCCGGGATCGACGCGGCCGCGGTGGAGGACGTGATCTTCGGCTGCGTCGACACGATCGGCCCGCAGGCCGGAGACATCGCCCGCACCGCCTGGCTGGCCGCCGGACTGCCCGATCACGTGCCCGGGACCACCGTGGACCGTCAGTGCGGCTCCTCCCAGCAGGCGGTCCACTTCGCGGCCCAGGCCGTGGCCAGCGGCACCGCCGACCTGGTGGTGGCGGGCGGCGTGCAGAACATGAGCCAGATCCCGATCTCCCAGGCGATGATCGCCGGGCAGGCCCTCGGGTTCGACGACCCGTTCAGCGGCTCGCTCGGCTGGCGGCAGCGGTACGGGGACCAGGAGGTGTCCCAGTTCCGTTCGGCCGAGATGATCGCGGAGAAGTGGTCGCTGTCGCGGGACCAGATGGAGGAATTCGCCGTCCAGTCCCATGAACGCGCCATCGCGGCGCGGGATTCCGGCCGGTTCGTTCGGGAAATAGAGCCCGCCTTCGGGCTGTCGGCGGACGAGGGGCCGCGCGCGCCCAACTGGGAGAAGATCCGGTCCCTGAAGCCGCTCGCCGAGGGCGGGCGCGTCACGGCCGCCGTCTCCAGCCAGATCTCGGACGCCGCCTCCGCGCTGCTGATCGCGAACGAACGGGGCCTGAAGGCTCACGGGCTGACGCCGCGGGCCCGGATTCACCACCTGTCCGTGCGCGGGGCCGACCCGGTGTGGATGCTCACGGCGCCCATTCCGGCCACCGCGTACGCCCTGGCCAAGGCCGGGCTCACCATCGGCGACATCGACCTGGTCGAGATCAACGAGGCGTTCGCGTCGGTGGTGCTGGCCTGGCTGGCCGAAACCGGAGCCGACCCGGGACGCGTCAACGTCAACGGCGGCGCGATCGCGCTGGGCCACCCCCTGGGCGCGACCGGGGCGCGGCTGATGACCACGCTGCTGCACGAACTCGAGCGGACCGGCGGCCGGTACGGGCTGCAGACGATGTGCGAGGGCGGCGGCCAGGCCAACGTCACGATCATCGAACGACTTTCCTAACCATCCCTACCCATACGAAAAACAAGGATCGACATGG
>Ga0131853_10002433_pt1 | contig 33193 bp, 21 predicted proteins | sample TergutLab28metaG_FD_92764 | JGI IMG/M metagenome (GOLD analysis project Ga0131853, IMG submission 92764) | Labiotermes labralis P1 segment gut microbial communities from Petit-Saut dam, French Guiana - Lab288 P1 (version 2) (version 2) | ecosystem: Host-associated > Arthropoda: Insects >... | reverse complement strand
CATGTATATTTGTTGTGTTTGCAAGTTCAGGTGCTATTGGTTGTACATGTGGCTGCAACGCGGGACTTTGTGCGGTGTACGCGGTTTGCGGTATTTCGGCCAAGTCTGACACATACCGTTCCAGTTTTGCCAAGCGGGACAGTAATCCTTCCAGTTCACCACTATGTGCAGGGCCTGACGCGCCGTTTTCGGTCTCTGCTAGTACTGCCGGTGAGCATAGTCTTAGTGCGCATACTTCTAGCGCTGTTCGCATATGTGGGGCAAAGCGCAACTCTCTTAGGGTTTCGGAGAATGCATGAATATAAGCAATCAGGCGTTCGGCTGGCAGGTGTCTGCCTTGCTCTTTCAATTTTTCTGCTATTTCATCAGAGTAGTCTAGCGCCGCACCTTGCCCGGCTACCAGTACGTCACGGAAATGCCGTACAAGGTCGTTGGTAAGCTGGGCGACATCGCGGCCTTCTCGCATGTTTTCGTCTATTATTTTTAGTATTGTAGCGCTATCGTACGCTGCCAAGGCTTCTGTGAAGGCAAAGAGTGCTTGCCTGTCTACCGCACCCAATAATTTCAGAACGCTTTCCAGAGTCAAGGATGTGCTGCCGGTATCTGTAGCTGCGCCTAAGGTCAAACATTGGTCCAGAAGGCTTAGCGCGTCCCGCATTGCCCCGTCGGAGTGATAGGCAATCCGTTCCAGTGCCGCGTCTTCGTAAACTGTGCCTTCCGCCTGTAGGTAGCGCCCCATAGTTTCTATCATATCTGTGGCAGATATCCGCTTGAAATCATAACGCTGGCAGCGTGACAATATTGTGGGTGGGATTTTTTGCGGGTCGGTTGTGGCCAATATGAAAATTACGTGCGGCGGTGGCTCTTCTAATGTCTTTAACAGGGCATTAAATGCGCTGGTTGAAAGCATATGCACTTCATCCACAATATAAACCTTATATTCGGCTTGGGTTGGCGGATAGCGCACTTCTTCACGTAGGTCGCGGATATTGTCTACGCTGTTATTTGAAGCAGCATCAATTTCAACTACGTCCATACAGCGGTCGGCAAGGATGCTTTGACATATGTCGCAGGTGTTACACGGGCCGCCCGCTTGTTGGGCTTGGCAGTTTACCGCCCTAGCGAATATTTTTGAAGCGGAGGTTTTGCCTGTACCGCGCGTGCCGCAGAATAAATACGCGTGAGAAATTTGGCCCGTTTCTAACTGGTTTGTCAGGGCTTTAACAACATGTGGCTGGCCCACTATGTCATTGAATGTTTTTGGCCGCTTTTTGCGGTATAATGCTGTATGCATAACATTGTTGACCTTTCAATATAGTTTTGTCGCTCCATTTTACACCTTTTCTCAAGTAATTGCCAAACGGAGGATTTTTCATGCCATTTCCTGTTACGCATTTGTTGGTAGCTGATGCACTACTTACCCGTAAGCCCCGCCCGGTTACGGACGCGGCGCAGTTTATGCTGGGCGCGCTGGCCCCTGATGCGGTGCATTACCGTAAAGAATTTATGGGGGCGGCCATGAAAAATATAGGCCCTGCTAAAAAAATCACCCACCTATGCCCGGTGAGTGAAGAGCGTTGGGGTTCAGTCACCGATAACGAAGGCTGGATGAAATGCGTACAAGCGTGGGCGCGCGGAAATACAGGCTCGCTGGCTGATGGTTATGTAATACATGTGCTGACAGACCTGTACAATAACATGACATTGTGGGAAAATTTCCGAACAAATCACCCGGCCGAAGCGGCAAAGGGCTATACAAGCGGCTACTACCGCGACATGAAGGAGATAGACTTGAGGCTATATATGTCCTATGTCCAAGGCACCAAAATAGAGCAGCTGCTTGCTAACGCTGTGCCATGTGATATGCCGGGGCTGGCCCTAGCGGAAGAAATCCTCGCGATAAGGGACAACATACTCTATGAAAACTATAAAGGCCGAACGCCCGCAGCGGGCTTTGAATACAGTTTTGTGACCTATGATGATATGCTTAGTTTTATCGCCGAAACGGTAACGGCCATAGATCATTGGCTGGTTTAGATACTACTGATAAAAGTGTTCTGCGGTTATGCTTAGGTTTTGATACTATCGACAAACCTTTTCAGTTTTGATACTTTGGTCAAAGGCGATGACAACTGTAGTACGGCCTAATACAACGTATTTCCCCTAAGAAAGGACTGACCCTTCCCATGCAATTCCAAATAGGAACAGGCTACGACGTACACCGTCTATCCCAAGACCGCAAGCTAATTTTAGGGGGAGAAACCATCCCCCACTCACATGGTCTAGTAGGCCACTCAGACGCGGACGTACTAACCCACGCCATTATGGACGCGTTGCTGGGTGCGGCAGGCTTTGGCGACATTGGCCAGCATTTCCCAGACACAAACGCCGCCTATAAAGACGCGTCAAGCTTATGCATGCTGGCGGAAGTGGGAAAACTCCTAGCCACAGACAGTTGGCAAATCGCAAACATAGACGCAACAATAATATGTCAATCCCCAAAGCTATCCCCCTACCGCGAAGACATGAAGCGAAACATAGCTAAGACATTAGACATCCTGCCCAAATCAGTAAACATCAAGTTCACAACTGAAGAAGGTCTGGGCTTCACAGGCGCGTGTCAAGGAATCGCAGCCCAAGCAGCATGCTTAATCAGCAATCATTAAGCCCCAAAATCGTGCAAAGCACGATTTTATAAAAGTTTTGATCAAACTTTTTCAAAAGTTTGCGGGGGGCGGGGCAGCGCCCCGCGGTTTTGATCTTAAAAAAGGAGCAGCAGACTATATGAAAATCCACAACACCCTAACAGGGAAAAAAGAAACCCTAACCACCCTAATCCCGAACCAAATAAAAATGTATACTTGTGGCCAAACAGTTTACAACGATATCCACATAGGCAACGCCCGTTTCTACGTTGCTTATGACGCAATCCGCCGCTATCTTGAATATAAGGGCTACAAAGTAAAATACGTTCAAAATTTTACAGATATAGAGGACAAAATAATTCAGCGGGCCGCGGAAGAATGCACTACTACCTGCGAACTGGCCGAGAAATATATAGCCCGTACACTGGAAGACCTAACCGCCTTAAATGTAAGACACGCAACAATCCACCCCAAAGCCACCGAAGAAATGCCTGAAATAATAGCCATGATAGAAAAGCTAATCCAAAGCAGCCACGCCTACCATATAAACGGCTCTGTTTATTTCAACACAGCGGACGCGGAAGGCTACGGCAAGCTTTCCCGCAAAAAAATAGAAGACCTGATTTCCGGTGCCAGAGTAGAAGTAGACCCAGAAAAGCAAAATCCCACAGATTTCATACTATGGAAGCCCGCTAAACCCGGCGAGCCATACTGGGAAAGCCCATGGGGCAATGGCCGCCCCGGCTGGCATATAGAATGCTCTGCCATGGCGCTTAAATACTTGGGTGAAGAAATAGACATCCATGGCGGCGGCGGCGACCTAATCTTCCCCCATCACGAAAACGAGATCGCCCAAAGCGAAGCCGCCAACGGTAAAAACTTTGCCCGATACTGGATGCACAGCGGCTTAATTACCGTAAACCACAAGAAAATGAGCAAGTCCCAAGGTAATTTCCAAACAATACGCGAAATAGCCGAGCGTTTCTCATACGACGTTATCCGCTTTTACCTTGTAAGCGGCCACTACCGCGCGCCAATGGAATTTACGGATGAAGTAATCAAAGCCGCCGAACAAGGTCTTAACCGAATAAAGAATTGCTACAGAAACCTAACCCACGCCGAAAAAACTACATCAAATGGTCTGGTCGATGAAACGACAAAAGAAAGTGCCGATAAATATGTAAAAGCCTTTGAAGATGCCATGGATGATGACTTCAACGCCGCAGACGCAGTAACAGCCATTTACGAACTGGTAACCTTCGCAAACAAGCAAATCCCTACGATTACAAAAGAAGGGGCGCAGTACTTACGTGAAAAGCTGCAACTGCTGTGTGGCCTACTAGGAATAGAAGCGGAAAAAACTGTCCCGTTCAGCCGTACCGTATCAGATAATACCAGCACAAACATCTCCGCTCATTCCCAGTTCCATGCCGAAGCACAGGTAAGTGAAGCTGCCCTCACCGATGAAGAAGTTGAAACCCTTATATCAGCCCGCGCCGCCGCCCGCGCCGCCAAAAACTTCGCCGAATCCGACCGCATACGCGATGAACTGGCCGGCAAAGGTATAATACTGGAAGACACAAGAGGAGGCGTACGTTGGCACAGGGCATAAACGCCGCGTCCCTAGCTTACCTAGGTGACGCAGTATTCGAATTATGGGCCCGTGAGATGCTTATAGCCGAAGGCCTTCCGGTAAACAAAGCCAACCGCCGCGCAAAAGGTATAGTTTCTGCCACAGCTCAAGCAGACATGTATCACCGTATCTACCCAACCCTAACCCCCGAAGAGCAAACCATAATGCGCCGTGGCCGCAATCTTCACCCCCTTACCCGTGCCAAAAATGCCGATACAGCATCATACCGCCACGCCACCGGGTTGGAAACACTGTTCGGCTACCTCTATCACCACCGTAACATGACAAGGCTGGAAGAAATTTTTGAGCTATGCACGGCATCCGACCATAATGAAGATAGTTAAAGAGGGGAATTCATGCAAGAAAGAGTATTAACCTACAAGAAAATATCGCTCTATTTAATTTTATTTTTTGTGGTATGGAGTATAAGAGAGTTAGTTATCCAGCCTGTGTTTATAAGCCCATTGGATGATATAGCTGCTGCAATTATAGGGCAAACCATTAAACTGTTAGTGTGGACTTTGCCAGCTGTTTTACTGATAAGATACTTCCATAATGATATGTGGATTGGCTTAAAGGAGATGTTTACAACCAAGCCACAGTGGTTTAAGGAAGCCCCAATACTGCTATTGGTATTTTTACCGTTTGCACAGTCTTTAGTTCATAATGGCACAATAGCTATTCATCCCGATTTTGTGCCATCATCGCTTATTGGCGCTGTTGTATTTGTAGGCATAACAGAAGAACTCGTTTTCCGCGGATTTTTACTTAACGTGTTTCTCAAAAGGATGAAAATGCAGTATGCGGTTGCTTTGGATGCTGTTTTATTTTTGTTTATCCACTATCCTATTTGGATTTATCGTGGGCTTGCGATTTCAGAAATTTGGGCGGCAAGCTTAGTTGTTCCCTTTATTAGTGCATTTTTCGCGTACTCATTCATTAAAACCAGAAATATTTTTGTCCCAATTGTGTTGCACATGATTTGGAATTTGTTGACGATAATTCTTTTTGGGAGTTCATAAAATATACAGCAGATACCTTAAAAAAAATGGAGGCCTTCATGAAAATCATCTGTAAACCTTGCCTTGCTTTAGACGCACTGGCCGCAATAACCTTCTGCAATATGTGCAGAAATGATATTCCCCAAGTAAAAGAGAGTATAGACAAACATTTCGAAAACATTAAAATCTCACCTGCCGATGCTTACTTCAACTGGTTGATAGAGAAATATACCCTAGGCGAAATCGAAAATTTTAATCTGCAAGACCTAGTAAACAAATTTCCGGCTTGTATCCAAAATGAAGCCCTCCGTGGAGATTTTTTAAGAGGTTTAGACGCGCTGCAAGCCATGGATTTCGCCAACCTATGGCAAACCCGCTGCCTACCCGTATTAGAAGCACAATGCAAACAATACGACCAAGCCTTCGCGGATGGTGCTGCCCGTGCGCTATTAACCGATGTGCAAAAGTTAAAACCTCACGAAAAAATTGAAGATATAACGGTTTACTTGCTATATTTTACATGGCCGATAAGCTTCTACCTAACCCCTAGTGCTTACCAAACCAACAATCCTATAGAAGGCGAGTTCAATGCCAGATGGGTACTGCGTTTATTCGCTCACGAGCTTCTTCACCGGTTTTCTAACGATGACTTGCGCAAACTGTATCGCGAAACCGCAGAGCAAGACGATTTCTTTACAAAAACAAAAAATGTGCTGTTCAATGATATAGGTTCGCCTAGTGATGAAGAGGAATTTGTAGTAGCACTTGACAGATTTTTGTCTGTTAATCATGGCCTGTTCACGGAAGAGGAAGTGTATCAAAACCTTTTTAGCCACTACGACAGCTGCATGCCAATAGCTATTATCACTTTTAACGCTTTAATGAAATACGGCGAAATCCCCACAGATATCAACTACTGGATATCTCAATTATTCTATAACGGAACCATCCGTGCAGGTGAAATAGAAAACCGGGTAGATGAAATCTTACCCGGCTTTTCTGATGCATTTAAGAGTAAATGGTTTCAAAAACAATAAAAGGAGTCACACAATGCAAACAGAAAACCTAATCCTAGAAGGCCGTAAAGCCGTACTCGAAGCCCTAAACCACGAAAAGCCTATAGATCGCATTCTACTGCGCCGCGACAAGGACAAGCCCTTAGAAGGCACACTACGCCTGATAGCCGCCAAGGCCCGCGAACGCCGTATAGTGGTGCAAGAAGTAGAGCGCGCAAAACTAGACGCTACATCTGAAACCGGCCATCACCAAGGCGTTATAGCCCTATGCCCGGCAATCCCATATGCAACGATAGAAGACATACTGGCCATAGCCAAATCCCGCAACGAGCCACCGTTTATAATTGTCCTCGATGGCGTAACAGACCCCCATAACCTAGGTGCGGTAATCCGCACAGCTGAAGCTGGAGGTGTGCATGGAGTAATAATCCCAAAACGCCGTGCCGTGGGTTTAACAGGCACGGTAGCTAAAACCTCTGCCGGGGCAATTACTCACATGGCAGTAGCCCGTGTGGGTAATATAACTCGTACACTGGAAGAATTAAAAACCGCAGGCCTATGGATAGCCTGCGCCAACATGTGCGGTGGAAGTATGTACAAATCTGACCTAAGTGGCCCGATAGCCCTAGTACTGGGTGCGGAAGGCGAGGGAGTAAGCCGTCTAGTAGCAGAAACCGCCGATTTCCACGTAAGCATTCCCATGATGGGACAAATGTCGTCGTTAAACGTGTCGGTAGCAGCAGGTGTGTTGATATACGAAGTGGTGCGTAGCCGAACTATTGGGGCGCAATCAGATAAAAACATAGCCATTCAGCCCGTGGCGCATGGGCAAGCAGTCTTGCCACAGGACCAAGCAGTTGCTGTAGGCAACGGCCAGAGTAGCAAAGCAAACCACCAGCCAAGCCGGGCATGAAAACCCGCGTCCATTATTTATTAGTAGACGGATACAACATAATCCACGCCCGCCCAGAGCTTTCGGCAATAGCCACTGACTCCCTAGAAGGTGCGCGTATAAAGCTATGCGATATCTTATGCGAATTTATGGCCCTAAGCCGCTACCGTATAATCGTAGTTTTCGACGCGCACATGGTACCGGGTGGCATTGGAAGCGTAACCGAGCATAACAATGTAAAAATTGTATTCACAAAAGAAGCTGAAACCGCTGACCGCTACATAGAGCAAGCCGCCTACAAGCTGTCCAAGGAAGGCCGCAGCCGCGACCGCATAACCGTGGCTACTTCGGACGCGCTAGAGCAGCTGATAATCTTAGGCCAAGGCGCAGGCCGCATATCCGCCACAGACTTATGGAAAGAAATAGACAGCACAAAGCAGCAGCTACGCAACCGTCATATAGAAAACACCCCGGTAAAGAAAAACCCCCTGTTTGGCCTGCTAGATAAGGAAACAGCGGCCAAACTGGAGGCTATGAGATTTGGGAAGTGATTCAATGGCCCTAATTAAATAATGACGCGACTCTGGGAACTACATATCCGCTTCCCCCACGGCCCTGCACATCTTCTACCATTGATACTACCAGCAATGGGTTTGCCGTGTTTTCATCTGCCGTAAATAGTACAAACCATCCAATCTCTCTGCCAGTGCGGTCACCTTGCGCTAGCTTTATCTCCGCTGTGCCTGTTTTGCCGGCCAATGTTGTACCGGGGACTCTTGCGGGCTGGCCTGTTCCGTGTTCGATTGTGTAGATTAGGCTCTCAAGAACAACTCTTGCAGTTGCGGGCGTAAAGGCATTTGGAATCCATAATTGCGATGGGTTTGGCCGGTCATATATAAGCCATGGCTCTATCATACTACCATCATTTACAAAAGCGGTATAAATCGCGGCAAGATGTACGGGGTTCATAAGTATTTCACCTTGCCCATACCCGCTATCTGCTAATAAGATATCTGATTCTATTATCCCTGTCCTTGATACGCTTGAAGAAAATAGCCCATATTCAAACGGAATCCGTTCTCCAAACCCAAGCGCCCTTAACCCGTTTGTAAATATTTCTTCACCCATTGCAAGCGTGGCCATTGCGAAATAAATGTTATCTGATATAGCCATCGCATTGTTAAGGTTAGCGGGGCGGTTGCCATACGCTTGCACCGTCGTTATAAAATATCCACCCCAGCTTTCGTCCAATTGCCAACTTAGCCCGCTGCGGCCAATGTCTAAATTAGGCTGTATTACCCCGGACTCTACACCAATAGCGGCGGTTATTGCTTTCATTGTAGAACCGGGGCTAAATGTTGCCCTAAACCGGTTAAATAACGGAAGATTCTCATCCTCTACTAGCCCCGCCCATACGCTTGCGGTCATACCGCGCACAAAGTCGTTTGGGTCGTAGGCCGGTGTGCTTACAAGGGCCAATACTTCGCCAGTTATAGGATTTTTGGCAACTGAAGCACTGCTATCCGTTTCAAATACATAAAATAGCTGCCTTTGAATATTCGCGTCAATTGTCAAACGCAAATCTTGGCCATTTACAGGTGCCTTGCGTGCTAAGGTAATGACTCTGTTTCCTTGGCTGTCTACTATAAAAATTTCCCGCCCGTCTCTGGCACGCAAATGGTTTTCAAATATACTTTCCAGCCCTGCCCGCCCGATTACGCTATTCATGTGATAGCCTTCGTCTCCTAGGGCTTCTAACTCTTCTGCATTAATATTTTGTATATATCCTACCAAGTGTGCAGCGCTTGGGCCTAGCGGATAATATCTGACTGTGGTGCTGCTAATCATGATTCCTTGAACGGTTAATAATTCGTCTATAAGCCCTTGAGCGTCCCATGGGATGGTGCGTAATAATACGAAGGTGTCATCCCTTACATATGAAGCGTTAAGCCTTCTGATAATGCCTTCCGGTGTCATTTCCAGCAGCCCGGCAATTTTGGCGATATCGCTATCTTTATAAGCTTCCTCCGTGCGCATTCTCCCGGGTACAAAGCCTACATTGGAAGCGGGGCCGGGTCCTGCAAGCATTTCTCCGTTTCTGTCATAAATGCTGCCCCGCCGTGCCGGTGTCATGCCGATTCTTACCCTATAATCATCTTCAAGCCACGGGAAAATCATGCGTGACGACCATAGTAACCGATATTCATTTTCTGCGGTTACGTCGAAAAACGCATACCCGTCATATGTTATTTCCCCTGCAATTGTATCCATGCTTACATTAAACCTTACGATTTTTTGCGCGGTGAGAGGGTTATTTACGTACATGTCCGTTACTGTAACTGTGATATTATGGGCGCCTATCCCCTCGTAGATATTTCTGTTTCTTTCTATGAAGTCTTCTTTGGATATATATGCTTGGTTAAATGATGTTAGCATATCGAACATCGCATCAAATTGACCTTTTTCAATATACGCAAAATATTGCCGTAACAGCTCATCCGGAAAAACATTCTCACTTGTGGATATAGGCATAGAAGCAAGATATGTTGTGTTTCTATCCTCATGCAGATACCTTTGCGGTGTGTTAAGAACAAACCCCAATACGACAATTAACGCTATTATAGTGCCTAAAAAAAGCAATTTAAGTATATAACTTGTATTCATAAATGACCTTCCTGTTCATTATTAGTCAACATATTTATAGCAAGACACTGATTCATATTCTAGCATAGCCGCAGAAAATTCCATATATCTATCGTCAATATTGGCCTGTCGCAAAAGCCTTGGTAAGCCCATCTAAAGTTATGGCGTGAATCCGGTCAGAAAATGGCTGTCTTTGAATAATCCATAGGAATCCCCTGCTGACTTGAAATAATATTACACTTGTAAGATTTAAGGCAAAAGAATATTTGTTGGTATAGGCCGCTCAACAGCACATTCCGGCAATACCAAGAAAGCGTAAAATACATCACGTGCAATTTGAGTAGCCGCTGCCGGCATAACCCTAGTGTTACCAAACGGAACCGTTACATAAACAGCAACCTGCGGGTCACAAAATGGCGCAAAGCCTCCAAAGCTTGTATGGGACAGCCGGGTGCCAATCTGCTCTGCTGTACCTGTTTTGCCCGCCACCTGTATAGGAAAGTCTCTAAAATGAGTCGTTGCGGTTCCCCATCCCTCTGTAGCTTGCAGCATGCCGTAACGCAGGATCTCCCACGTTCTATCTGCCAATTCCATACCTGTATAGTCTGGTTCTGGGGTGGTTCTGTACAACACTTCACCACTGTAATTCCTAATGGTATCCACCAAATGTAATGGCAACCGTACACCGTTATTAGCAATTTGAGTGATATACCGTGCCATCATGGCGGACGATGTATTGTTATATGATTGGCCTATTGCGGCCCTAATTGTGTCTCCGTCAAACCACTGCCATTGGCCTTGTTGGGCGAATTGGTTTCGCCTTTGATGAATAAACTGTTTATAATCCGGGGATGCCATAATGTTAGGTGTTATATCGCGGTTATACCTATCCGCAAACTCCCCGATTTCTACACCCGTCCGCTCGTTAAGCCCGAAGAAATCCATAAAAATATTCAGGACATCAATACGCTCACGCTGGTTACTTCCTAAGCGCATCGCGGTTTCAAAGAAAAAATAGTTGCATGATGTTGAAATAGCTTGCGCGACATTAATGTTTCCATGTCCGACACTAGACATGCAGCGGGCATGCGGTCTGCCTGCGCGGGAAAAAACAATTCCGTCGTGTATTCTGGTATAAGGCCCAATAACCCCTGTTTCTAGGCCTGCCGCCGCGGTAATCATTTTAAAAGTTGAACCGGGCGCTAAGGATTCCATGAATGGACGGTTTATCATTGGGTGTGTTGGGTCGTCACCGTTTATGCGAAAAAAATATTCCGCGTCTATACGGTTAGCCAGCCTGTTAATGTCATATGAAGGGTAGGAAACCGCCGCAAGAACTGCACCGGTGTGTACATCCACCACTACTACAGAGCCTGTAGCCGGGTCTATATTAATCATTTGCGGAGTTAGCTCACCCATGCGTAGCTTTTCTATAATCAGCGAGTTTGCTGATACTCTTCCTGCTATAGCCCGTGCAGAGAAATTATCGTAATCGGACAAAATTCCCAAGTCTACCATGGCTGTAAACATCATCGCGGGGGTGATGCGCCCGGCATCTATACCGGCGGTTACGATGCTGATAATCCGTTCTCTGTCTTGCCGCAGGGCTGTCGCTTCCGGGAACCGGTCCAAAATATATTGGCGCAAAACATAGGCGGCGCTTCCGGCCTCCGCTTCTAATATATCCAGGATTGGTATCCAACCGGCCCGGATTAGGTTATTAAATATCTGTTGATGTGTTACGCGTGCTTCTCTGGAGTCGTTATTCTGTAGCCTACCTATAGCTATTTCTGTAAGATAATTTTTCAAGATATGGTACGTTTGGCGCTGCATCTCGATATCAATGGTAAGGAAAATATTATTGCCGTGGGTGGGTGGGATTACATCGTATGGTGTGCCTATCCGTCTGCCTGTGGCTGGATTTATTTCAACTATCCTTGTCCCCGGAACACCCCGCAGCAAGCGCTCTTGAGAGCGTTCTATCCCGGCTTTTCCTATAATGTCATCGTGGGCAAAGTCGGGATTTGTCTCAAGTTCTTGGGCGTTTATCAGGCCTGTATATCCTAGAATGTGAGAAAGGTATATGTCATATGGGTAATATCTAACCGTGTGTATTTCAATACCCACACCGTTAAAAAAAATGCTGCGCTCTTCAATTGTGGCTACTGTGTTAAAAGAAACATCTGTAGCAATAACAAAAATCTGTGGCCTAAACCGCTTTTCGAATATCATTGTGCGGAAATTTAAGATACGCCGGGCATCCTGATTTGGCATTTCTGGGTCTATACCAAACCATGTACGTAAATGTAAAAATGAATCCGCAGCGGTGGCGTAATTAGGGTTGGGTATTGCCATATCGTCCTTCCAGCGGAATTCTCTCCGCTGTATTGTTTCAGGCATATTACCACCTAGAGTAAACTCGTAAGGCCATTCTGTTGTCATTGGGAAATCACTCACGAAATCTTCGTTGTTACGCTCGAATAGCCTTGTTAATTCCAGTAATGCCTCATTTGAAATAGATACGGTTGGATCCATTGTTACCACAAAAACAGGGATATTAATCGCCAGCGGCCTGCCAAGACGGTCGTAGATATTGCCTCTTTGTGCCGGTAATACTTGCTCGACTGTAGTGGTTACAGGTGGCGGAGGGGCAAATGTATCGGCTAATATTATTTGCAATTCGAATAGTTGAGCAATCATTACATAGGTTAGAACTACTGCTAATACAAACAGCCATAGTATCCGGTGGGTCATAAAGCGGTATGATGCCTTTGTTGCATCCTTCAAAAGTTCAATCATTTAAAATACCTCAAAATTATTATTTGTATTCTTACATGTGTAGTACTTAGTATATATTACACTTGTAAGATATGCAAGTCAAGACTTTCATAATTATTTTAAACAGAGTTTGACGAGGAAAGTCAGCATGCTATAATGATATTACACTCGTAAGACTAATATCTGTAAAGGAAGGAAATCATATGAAAAGCAAACCGGAAATATCAGATGCCGAATATCAGGTAATGAAGGTCATTTGGTCAGCAGATGCTCCTATCAGCACAAATGAAGTTGTAGAAAGGCTGGAGGCAACCACAGCATGGAAGCCAAAAACTATACACACACTACTTTCGCGGCTGGTCAAAAAAAACGCGCTGCAATATGAAAAAGATGGCCGGGTGTTTGTATACACACCTATCGTAGCAGAATCAGAGATACTAGCCCTAGAAAATGATAGCTTCCTTAACCGCTTCTATAATGGTGCGCTAAATTCAATGGTAGTTAATTTACTAGAGCGGGATAAACTTTCTGACGATGATATTGCCAAACTAAGGCGCATTTTAGACGAAAAATTATCTGAGGGCAGGTGACCTATGAGTGAATTCTTCACCTTCTTTTTAGCAGCAACCTTAATCTCCTCCATAGGGATGCTACTTATTTTGTTAGTCAAAAAAATGCTAAAAAGCCATATATCTGCAAGATGGCAATATAACTTGGGTTTTTTATTTTTTGTTTTGTTAGCCATACCCTTTATCCCAAGCGGTTTATTTGCTAATTTTAACATGGGGCATATGCTAAACTCTTTGCACCTTGGTGAAATAGCATCCACAAGTGCGGCCTTACCCGCTGGTGAAGGAGCCGGGATAGCATATGGACTTGATTGGCTGCAAGATTTTGCAGTGCCGGTATACCATTTTGCACCGGGGCATATGATGGCGGCTTTAATGGCGATATGGGTTTTAGGCATTATAGCTTTGGCGATTGTGATGCTGTTATGCAACCGAAACCTACGGCTAATAAAAGAATCTGTAAAGCCTATCGAGAATAAAGAAATACTAGCAGAATTTTTACGATGTAAGGATGATGTAGGTATAAGCGGTAATGTTTTGCTTGGCTCATCTGTTCTGGTTAAAACGCCAATGACGGTAGGTTTTTTTAATCCACAAGTAATATTGCCTGCCACTAAAATATCAGCAAATGCTATGCGGTTTGCCATGCTGCATGAACTGGTACACTGCAAAAACAAAGATATCCCGTTAGGCGGTCTAATATGTTTATTTCAAATTATATATTGGTTTAATCCTGTCGTTTATTTCGTTTTCAAACAAATGAAAAATGATAGAGAATTGGCATGCGATGCTTCGGTTTTAAATATCATCCCAAGAGAACTTCATATCAGCTATGGGGAAACATTATTAAGCTTCATAAAATCCATATCGCACCCGCCCATGCCGCTTTTAGCGGCAAACATAGGAGGCGGAAAACCACAAATTTTAAAACGTATTAAACATATTGCTTCATATACGGCAGAGACAGGAATGATAAAAGTAAAAAGCATTTGTATATTTTCATTAATGATAATTCTTATTCTATGTAAAATGCCCATCATCTCCGCGTTAGCTGATAATAATGTTGATAGGTTCCATTTTGCTTCTGAAAATGTACTTTATGAAGACCTTTCTTATTTTTTTAGCGAATTTGAAGGAAGCTTTGTCCTTTATAGTTTGGAAACCGGCTTATATACCATCCACAATAGGGATATGAGTGTGACAAGGGTATCACCTAATTCCACATATAAAATATACAGCACGCTCATAGCCTTACAAACAGGCGTCTTGGATGCCGATAATACATTTAGGGAATGGGACGGAATTATACATCCCTTTGAAACATGGAATCAGAATCAAGATTTAGCATCGGCTATGCAATATTCTACTAATTGGTATTTCCAAGATTTTGACATACAGGTAGGAATAGAGAAATTACACTACTACCTAACGCATTTATCCTACGGGAACCGAAATCTTTCTGGTGGTATCACGGATTTTTGGATTGAATCATCTTTGCTTATATCTCCGGTAGAGCAAGTGAAAATTCTGGCAAATCTTCACCGGAGTAATACCGTATTTGATGCCCGTCATATATATACATTAAAAGACGCGCTGCGGCTATACGAAAGGGGTGATGCCGTGCTGTCGGGGAAAACTGGTTCCGGCTTTGTAAACGGTATGGTTGTAAGCGGTGGCAGGGTTACAAACGGCTGGTTTATAGGATATGTTGAAAACAACGGGTACACGTATATTTTCGCAACATACATCCAAGGAGAGGATAACGCATTGGGTAGCGTTGCAGCCCAAATCACGCTTTCTATTTTAGAGGCAAAAGGTTTGTTTTAGATACTTGCCAATATAGAAGGTACCCCGGTAAAGAAAAGCCCCCAGTTTGGCCTGCTGGAGAAAGAAACAGCAGCCAAACTGGGGGCTATATGGTGTGGGATGTGATGCTTTTACTTATGTATCTCCCATATTTTGCTTAATGTTCATTGCTATTATGCCTTTAATCGTATGAATCACAAAATCTAATTCTGTCGCCTCTAAACATGAAGCCAGACTCTGAATCTTTTTGCGGCCTGTGTCTACGGCTGCGTCATAAGTCTCATTTACCGCTGTATCTGTATGCTTTGAGTTTTCGAATAAGCGATCCACAGGTATATCAAGAAATTTTGATAACTTCGAAAGATTAACTGCTGTCATCCCGCGCTCCCCGCGCTCTATCAGGCCCAAATGTGATGCCGTCAACTCCATCATACCTGCCAATTCTTCTCTTGAAATATTTCGTGACTTTCTCTCCGCAACAATATTCATTCCGATAATCTCGTCTATGCGAGTTTTTTCGTGTCGTTTACTCACTGTTTTGCCTCCTGTAGTACATATAGTTTTGAATAAAAGTCCGTTTAAATCTAATAATAACATGGTGTGACTTTGTATGCAAGCAATATATGATTGCATATTGCACTAACAAATTGAACATGTCATGTTTATGCTTTCTAGCTTAGTATGAGTGTGGAGGTGTATTGATTTGTCAATATTTCACATAAGGAAAGATGAGGCAGTTAATAAAACAATCCGCATGAAAACGTCATTAATAAATGAAATTTCCACCCTCGCCGATGAATATGATATTAGTTTTAATGCGCTAATTGTTCAGATGTGCGAGTTTGCTCTTGAACACTTATCTGATAAGCCAAAGGATCGCGATTCATAGAGCTTGTTATGTAAGAGATATTTGAAAATATATAAATAGGCGGTTGACCATGCAGATAATGCACTCAACCGCCTACTTATTGTATATATGTGTTTATATCTTTTTGTGCCGCAAGTTAAGCGACTATATTGTGGATAGTATGTCCCCGGCAGCTTAGCCTGTTACGCGGGCAATCCCCCACAATCCATCATATTTAAGCATCATCAAGCCCTCATAGAAAATCCCAATATTATCATATATATGTGGGGCTATTATCCGGCCTGCTGTATCAAAAAAGCCCCAGCGCCCGCTTTCAAAGTTTCCCCATTCGTTTAAGGCGCCGTCAACCATAGCGGCCACCATGTCTAATGACAAAATCACAACTTGGTCAAAATTCGGCGGTATAACTTCTTGGCCTGTGATGTCTATGATGCCCCATCTGCCGCCCCATAGGTGGCCATGTTCGTCAGGAGTGCCGTCTATCATAAACTCTGCAAGGTTACCGTGTTGGAAAGGCCATAATATATCATGTTGTGGGGGTATGACCTCATTGCCCGCGAAATCAATTGCGCCCCATTGTGCGCCGGTAACGCCTCCCCATTCATCCATCGTGCCACCAACTCTTATGCGTATAACTTCGTTCCCCATTGAGTGAGTCATGAAATCAAAACTTGGTGTAACTACATAGTTGCCTGCCATATCAACTATACCCCATCTGCCGCCTCTTAGGACACCCCATTCGCCAACATAGGAATCAATCCTAACCATAACAAGGTCCGCATTAATAAACTGTATATCGTCGTATATGGGTGGAATTAACTCTTCACCTGTTGTCAAGTTTACAACGCCCCATCCGCCGCCAACAATATATCCGGCTTCACTCCGTGTACCGCCGCTGTGCAAAACTGCCATATCCTCTAAAACCGACCCTACAGACATATGAATTATAGGTACCGTTTCCGTACCGGTATTGTCTACAAAACCCCAATAATCGCCTATTCTTACACCAGAAAAGCCTTGGACAAAGCTTGATATAGTGTCGTATTTGGGTGGCACAATAACATCGCCTTCGGCATTAATAATGCCCCATAGGCCGCCTATCACAGACCCGCGCGTGTCAATCGTGCCACCTTCTGACACTGCTATCAATCCGTCCCATAAAACATGTAAATCATCGTATTGGGGGTATACAATCATATCCCCGGCAGAATCCATAATGCCCCACTGGCCACCGATTATTTGCCAGTAGTATGGTTCTCCGCCTACTCTTACCGCTATCCAGCCTGCATCAACCGGGCCAATGGGGCGTGTCTCTGTAAATTGGGGAGTCGCAACTACCTGCCCCTGAATGTCCATGAGACCCCACTCGCCACCAATGCGGGATCCGCCCTCGGCAATTTCGCTATTAACCAGAAATGCTATAAGGCTGCCATCATAATGAATAAGTATATCGTATATAGGCTCTATTACTACATTGCCCGATGTGTCCATTGCGCCCCATGTGCCACCTGCGTTATTACCCCATTCATCACGTGTGCTGTCAATTTGAAATAAAGATATGCCATCTCTGAAAGATGACATCCAGTCATGCTGTGGGGGTATTATTTCGCTGCCGGTAGCGTCAATGAAACCCCACTCGCCGCCTATAGCATGCCCCCACTCGTTTAACTCTGCGTTGATGTTTACCATGGCAAAACCGCCGCTAAAAGGGGAAACGGCTGTGTAGCGTGGTGGGACTATTTCCTCCCCGTCCATATTTATAAAACCCCACAAATTGCCGCTTCTAACTGCTGCAAAGCCTTCGTTAAAATGTGAAATTTCATCATACTGCGGCTGTACAACCCATCTCATAGTGATGTTACTGTATGTGCCTTCTTGAGTGCCGTCGTATATCGAATCCTCGCCATTATCCGGCGGTTGATTCAGCTCAGAACCGTCCGTTAATCGGCCATTCTCTGAGTCATCGGTTTCACGGCCGTTATTGGTTGTTGACTCCCGCGGTATCAGCGGCCCATCCGAATCATTGAAAAATAAAAACCATGCGCCTACTGTTACAAGCGCTACTACTATCAGCGCTATAATTGGTATTACATAACTTCTTCCGTTTCTCATTTAAAAACTCTCCTTTTTAATGGCTAAAACAGCTTCCTCCCACAAACTCCCTTAGGATGGAATTTGCGGGGATATTCTCGCCGGGCATACATAAAAACGTACTTAAAAATTTTATAAGCCGCCGAGCCTCGGTATATTGGGGCATATCTGGCGTTATGTCAAATAGTAATGGCTCGGCGTATTGTTTTAGCACGCACATTTCGTATATAAGCGCGGAGTTGAAAAACGCGTCCGCTTCTTCTTGGTGGGGGTAGATATATTTTGCTTCGCCCCTAAGCACAGAGGGCCAGCGGTCAATAGTATCTACAGCAGAAGTGCCGCGAGACTGGAAATCGCGTACTATACGGCGTACCAGACGGGTATCTGTTGTAGGAATACGGTTGTGGTCGTCTATGTTTATCTGGGTCAGGGCTGATATAAAGATTTTGAACTTATGCTCGGCCGGTACACCTTCGCTGATTAGTTCATTTAGGCCATGGATTCCTTCTAGTATAAGCACGTCGTTCTCTGCTAATTCTAAAAATCGGCCTTTGTATTCCCGCTTGCCGGTTAAGAAATTAAATGTAGGAATCTCAACTCGTTCGCCTTTTAGTAAGGCTTGTAAGTCCTTGGTGATTTGCAGTGTATCAATGGCTATGATTGTTTCGTAATCTTCGTTGCCATATTCGTCTCTTGGGATACGGTCATCACCACGGTTATGGTAGTAATTGTCCAACCCTATTACATGAGGGGTAACACCTGCCGCGCGCAGTTGCGTGCTAAGTCTTGCCGCGAATGTTGTCTTGCCGGAAGATGTCGGCCCGGCTATCAGCACTATGGGGCGCTTTTCGCTTACTATACGATCGGCCAGTAGTGCTGTCTTTTTTTCATGGAAAGCTTCCGCTACACGGATAATCATACCGCTGCCGTGGCGGCAGAGCTTGTCGTTGAGGGCACCTACCGTGTCGGCATTTATAATCCGTGCCCATTCGCCGGCTTCTTCGAAAACTTCTGAAACCTTGTGCCTTGGGGTAAGTTCCGCCAATACATAGTCTTGGCTCGCGTCTGGGAATTGAAGTATAAAGCCCTTGGAACGTTTGACTAGCTTAAACTGGTTTAACATACTTGTGGAGGGGGCCATTTCCCCATAGAAATAATTATAAAACCAATCTAACTTATAAAAACTTACCGTCAGGTTATGGCGGTATTTTAAAAGGCGCTGTTTGTCATGTAGGCCGAACTCGCCTGCGAGTTTTAACGCGTATTCTTTAGGGAGAGTAAGCTTTTCTATAGGGAGATCTTGTTTTACGGTTTCACGCATAACTGACTCTATTTTTGCCAGTAACTCTTCTGTGATGGGTTCTGGATGCTCGGGGAGTTCACAGTAGTAATTTTTGTTGATGGAGTGGCCTATTACTACACGCGCTTTTTTGCCTAATATTGTTTTAGCTGCGTAGACCATTAGAAACGATACGCTTCGCTGATAGGCACGGAAGCCGTTTGGGTCGCTTACATCAAGGAAACTTACTGTGGAATCGAATAGCAGCTGGCGGGAAAGATCTTGAAGTTCGTTGTTTACTGTGGCGGCTAAGATAGGCCATTTTTTTGTGTGAGCGTAAGATTTGCTTAGCTCCAGTAGCGTGGTACCTTTGGGGATAATGGTGGTTCCCGCGGTGATGATATTAATGGTCATTTGTGAACTCATATATTTACCTCCGTTTATATTTTGCGTGACTATGGGGTGTTGTTATGGTTCCCAGTTGAAAATAATGCTTTGGATTTTGTCTTCAGTTATATCATAAGGCCATAGCCTGCGCCGGCCTCTTTCCTCATGGTCGTAGGCTACAAGACTGTGAAATATACTATCATGTTCTTCCTCCGTTACGACTTCACCGTTTATATACCAGTTAACAGTTGCCCCGTACCAATCGGCCGGGAAAAATGGGCGATCAAGGCATATACTGCAAACCAGACTATATTCATCAACTACCATCAAACAAGTATGCCCATATGCTTGTATAACAATGCCAGGCTTATCATTCAATGGCACATACACGCTAAAGTATGCGAAGAAAGATCCTTCAAGTTGTACGGTTCTGCTATCCCGGAATGTGTTGATAGACTGGGTCCAAATCCCTGCCGCTATATACGTGACTATAAGCTCAGGAATGCCATCCAAATCAAGGTCATGCAGGATGAAACTTCTTCTGATTAGTCCATCATCTATTGGCGGGGCATACACCATGTACCAGCGCAGCAGCTTCGCATATGCCTCTTGCCAAGTTTCTGCTTGCCCAGTGGGTCTTGGGGGTGGCTCACTGGCCGGGGATGGTGTAGCTTCCGGCATGGGTGCAATGGTTGGCGCAGGCGAGGATTCTATAACAGGAACTGGGCAATCACTTGATAGCTCATAATCTGATACTGTCAAGCCTGAACAGGCCGTTGCCATAATAATAATGATAAATGTAGCAAACACCGTGCAATATATCACACTCAAAAATTGTCTCATGTATGTCCGCCTTCCTTAGAATCTGCTGTATTTGCATACCATATCATAACATGGAGATAATGATTCGTAATACCAAGGAGAAGATACTCATGCCTAAATCGCTTATTTTTTTATTGAACTTACTAATCCAATGCCAATCCAGCCAAGTACTTGAGCGGGCCGCCGGTCTTACCTACCGGGTGCTTTTGGCATTTTTCCCGTTTCTTATATTTCTTATGTCCTTATTGGGTTTTACGTACTTGGATACCTCGGCCATTTTAGCCCCATTATATAGCATTCTGCCTGATGATGTGTCTGCCCTTGTTGCAGATTTCTTACAAGGATTAGAAGAGACACGCAGCCGTGGGCTTCTTTCTGCTGGTTTGTTTTTTAGCGTTTACAATTCTTCCAACGGGTTTAGGGCCATAATCCGCAGTGCCAATGCTGCATTCGATACCCGTGACGAACGCGGTATTGTGAAGCAAGTGGCACTAAGCTTAGCCATGATGATTTTGTTTGCTATGGCTATTATTGTGATGCTTGTATTGTTGGTGCTAGGCAGGCATATATGGGATTTGTTTGTCCATGATGACTTTGAGGCTTTATTTCTGCCGCTTAGTACTGCTGGGGCATTGGTTGTTATGATCTTTGTCACAATGCTTATTTATAAGCTTGCCTTGGCAAAAAAAATACGCCTGAGACAAGTTATGCCTGGCGCAGCTGTTACTGTGCTAGCATGGGCAGTGTCCTCGGGCGTGTTTAGCTTTGCAATCGCCAATTTTACACAGTACCCGGCAATATACGGTAGTATAGCCGGTGTATTTATATTGATTTTGTGGCTTAATTTGATATCTGTTATCTTGTTGGTTGGCAATGAGATTAACGCGTTGTTAGTGCGAACTTAAATAACATTTTACAGCACAGGAGAAAGCCCAACTCGCTCAATTAGCACCCCTGACTCTTCATTAGAAAGCGCAATCTCGCCTTTGTATACAGCATGGGCGGCAGATTGCGCTATTTTTAATATATCCATATCACGGTACAGGTTGGCAATAGAAAAATCCGGCAAGCCGTGCTGCCTTGTGCCAAAAAAATCCCCTGCGCCGCGCTGAGCTAGGTCTAACTCTGCTAGTTTAAAGCCGTCTGTGGTATCGGTCATGGCCTTCATGCGTGCTTTCGTTATTTTGTTTTTTGCATCTGTAATCAGTATGCAAAAAGCTTGCTCTGCACCGCGCCCTACTCTGCCACGTAGCTGGTGGAGTTGGGATAGGCCAAAACGTTCGGCGTTTTCGACTATCATCAGATTTGCGTTGGCTACATGTACGCCTACCTCTATTACTGTGGTTGAAATAAGCGCGTGAGTTTGTCCGGCTTTAAAATTGTCCATAATCTGCTGTTTTTCGGCTGGCTTCATCCTGCCGTGCAGGCAGGCTATTGTTAGGTCCGGTAAAGCGGTGGACAGCTCGCGTGTGTACTCCAGAACATTGCGCATTGCAGATGCAGAGCCAGACGGGCTATCAGAAGTAGTACTGGAAAAAAATGATGCTGTATCATTTGCGGCGGCGGATTCCTCTATCGCCGGGCAGATTATATATGCCTGCCGCCCAGCCTCTGCTTCTTTGCGGATGAATGCATGTATTCTCTCTCTGTAACGGGAGTCGACGCAATATGTTTTTATTGCCTGCCGCCCCGGCGGTAATTCGTCGATAACAGAGATATCCAAATCGCCATACAAAATCAATGCTAAAGTACGCGGGATTGGGGTAGCGGTCATAACCAGAGTATGGGGTAGGGAAGTCGTGTCCGTAGCATTCTCTTGTCCTTTTTTTGTCAGCTGAAAACGCTGATTTACGCCAAACCTATGCTGTTCATCAGTAATTACCAGCCCCAGCCGCGCAAATTCAACCCCGGACTGTATAAGGGCATGTGTCCCAACAATCATTATGCCCAGGTCCGTGGCAATTTTAGCAAGGGCCTCGCGTTTTGCCTTGGCTGTTAAACTGCCGGTTAGCAATAATGTTTCTATCCCATGTTCCGCGAAGTTATTGCTAAAATCCTTAAAATGCTGTTGCGCCAGCACATCGGTAGGTGCCATAATTGCGGCTTGATAGCCGTTTTTTATTGCCAAAAATGCGGAGGCCATAGCCACGGCGGTTTTCCCGCTTCCTACATCTCCTTGGATAAGCCGGTTCATTCGTACACCGCTTATAAAATCCGAGCGGATATCGGCAAGTACACGCACCTGTGCTGCTGTTGGTGTGAATGGTAAGCTGCCTGTAAAATCTGAAATATCCGTATCTGAAAACGATATCCCCGGTGTTTCTGCGTTCGCGCCTTTTAATGAAAACAGTGCCATCTGCATAAAAAATAGCTCTTCAAACACCAACCGCTGCCGCGCTTCCATAAACGCCTGATTAGACTCAGGATAGTGAATATTAAAAAGAGCTATTTTTCGGTCGCATAACTCATTGGCATGCCTTACAAGAAGCGGTAAATTATCACAAAAAGGAGACAGTACCCCTGCATCAAGCCCGCCGCAGCACTTCAAGGCCTGAAAAATCAATGCCCGGAATGTCTTTTGCGAGAACCCCTTAGGCGTGGTATATATAGGCACAATTCTGCCGCCAGAAAGCTGTGTGTCGCCGCATATCTCATAATCCGGCGATTCCATTATCAATTGATTTTTAAAATCGTGCCGAACCCTGCCGGTAAAAATATATTCTTGCCCAGTCTTAAAATATTTCTTCAAATATGGTTGATTAAACCATACCATTTCTAGCTTTCCTGTGGTATCTTTAAGCAGTGCTTTGGTTAAGGTCAGAGGCCTGCCCCCCATATTTTTGCGTGGTGGGTTTACGTTATCCGGTTCACTTGCAAGTGTGCCGCGTATCGTGTTTACTGCGCCGGGAATTAATTCTTCTATGGTTTTAATCTGACTACGGTCATCATAATCTCTTGGGAAGTAGTTTATCAGGTCGAATATTGTGTTTAGCCCTGCGGCCCTTAGGGCTTGGGCGCGTTTTTCGCCTATGCCTGTGAGTTTTGTGATGTCCATTGGTTTTACCGGCCTTTACTGTATTGTAGCGGTAATTCTAACACCTTTTGGCAATAGTATCAAAACCCAAAAAGGTTTCACCAAAGTATCAAAACCCAAATTTCGCCCGCATGCACTTGCTTTTGACAAGTAAATATCAATACAGCTTGACTCATTTAGCACATCGTATTACAATATATCGAAATGCCCCTGTGGCGGAATTGGCAGACGCGCCAGATTTAGGTTCTGGTGGGAGACCGTGCAGGTTCAAGTCCTGTCGGGGGCATCGTACATATGATAATTGGTTCCAAAAATTGCGGCAAAACGTGTATGTAAAGGCGTACATATTTCATCAGATTGGTTAAGTGGCGGGCAAATTTTTATTTATTTGGGCTAAAATAGTCAAGAATATAAATAAAAAAAGTAATTTATTGTCTGCATGCGTAACCCAAACTTAACTTTACATTGCCGCTGTTATTAGGTTAGAATGCCCTTGTTTTAAACGCGCTTGCTTTATTTGCGCATGTAAAGCAAATGGTTGGCGTGTTTCTGTTGTCCACTACGGTGTCCTTACATAAATTACGTATCTCAAGGCACCTTTAATTTAAATAAGAAAGGTGGTTTTACTAAGTGAAGAGAAAGAATATTGCCATGGTGGCAGTGCTTTTGCTTGCGCTTATGGTTGTCCCGTTTTGGGGTTTGTTTGCTAATCCGGGCAACATTGCTCCCGGTGGTTCTGATGACGTGGTTATCTATACGTTTATGTTGGATGGCGGTCATATAGACGGGAATTTTGACGACTTAATTATCACAAGACGGGGAGGTGAATTCCTCAATCTGCCTATACCCCAAAGGGACGGCGCAAATTTTGCCGGGTGGAGCCAAGTTTTCAGCGATGTTAATAATAACTTCGGGTATGGAAACTTTACCACTAAGATATATGTCGCCATGTGGAGCTTTGACTATGTACCCTTTGTGCCGTTTGGGCAGGGGAATCCCTTTGTACCGTTTGGCGGGACGCAAAATGTTACCTTCATACTTAACAACCCAAGCGACCCGGGCGGTAGCCCATCAGATGTAACAATTGGTGTTATTGATGGCGACCCTATCTCCTCAACTGATGTGCCGGATGTGTTATGGCCGGTACCGTTTGAGTGGGAATTTACTGGATGGACTTGGGTATCAGGTGCTGCTTTGTTTGCTGCCAATTTTGGAGATCCAGTAGACCCGGCAACTATCGCGTCGGTTACAGACGAGTTGATATTTGCAGCGGATTGGGTGCATTCACCGTTTAATTCTGCTTTCCCTCCATACACTCCGATTCCGGTAATTTCATTTAATTTGGATGGTGGTACTTTTGAGCCTTCAGGTGTACCTCAAGCTCTTGGTAATGTATGGCCTGAAGGCCCGGCAGTGTTAGGTGGTATGCTAACAGCTGCTCAGCAACCTAATGCAGCTGATTTGGTTCCTCCAACATTCGGCCCTAACCAAGGTACGTTTATGCATTGGGCTTTGACACAGGGCGGCACAACCCCGGTAGACTTGGACACAACGGTCTTTTCTGCCTCAACAACACTTTACGCTGTGTGGACACCAACAGGCGGCGGCCTTGGCGGCCCGTTTAATGTTACATTTGACTTAAACGGCGGTTTGGATGCTGCCCCTCCTTTGGGTGGTGCGGTGTCTCCTGTAGCTATACCACCAATCCCTGCAGGTGAAACCCTTACAAGCGAAGGTCATTTAGGTCTTATCCCTGTAGTAACTGGGGCAACCCCTGCTGTATTCCCTCCTTTCGTAGGTTATGAATTCGCTCACTGGGCTTCAGGAAGTGCGATATTCGGTTTAGGTACTCAGGTTGACCCGGCTACCGTACCTATAAATGGCGATGCAACCTTTTATGCTATATGGGTTCCGATTGGGTCATTTACAGTTATTTTTGACTTGGCCGATGGTGAATATACGCCTACAGGCGATGACTATGTAGCTGTAACGAATGTAGCAAATAATACATTTCTCTCAACCATATTGCCTAATCTTGCAGATTTAGAACCACCAGAGCACTATACTTTCCCTGTAGGGTGGGCTTTAACTCCGGGAGGTGTTCCAATTAGCGACCCGGCTACCCATCAGGTTACTGCCGGTGCTTCAACCTTCTATGCAATATGGACACCGTACTGGCAAGTTACTTTCCATTTCAACCAAGGTACCCATTCTAATAGTGCTATTACAGATCCGCATACAATACATGTTGCACCTAACGGGAATGTTATAGATACAATTAGCGCGGGGCTTACCAGAACAAACCATGGCTTCATCGGCTGGGCATCAGGTTCAGCACTGGCACCGGGTGCTAGCCCAACGCCTATAGATTTTGATACTACTCCTATTACTGCGAATTCGCATTTCATAGCAATATGGGTAGCGCAACACCCTGTTACTTTTGACTTTGGTCATGTGCTTGGTACTCCAATAGGCCTTTCGGATGTTGTTAGACATGTAAACCCTAACACTTCTGTCCCCTTTGCAGATGTGCCGGCAGATCCTCCGGCAGGTACGCACCAATTTTTGGCCTTCAGAGGCTGGCATCAGGTAGGCGTTAATGTCGCTGGTGACCCGGCGCTATCCCGCTTAGCTGTTAGTGGTATCAACATAACGGGTGCTACAACATTTGAAGGACGTTGGTATGACGATTCGTATGCTCAGGTAAGATTTATTGCCCCGGCAGGGACACCTATTTCACCGGGCGCCCTAAGCGTACAAGACGGTACAAACGAAGTCGTACTTTTTGTACCATCAGGAACAGTTATCACTCAAGGCAACTTGCCAACGTTTAGCCTTCCGTCTGGAATGACCTATAGGTGGGCTATTGTAAGTTCCCCTGGTCAAGGCATAGTAGGTTTTACAGCTATCGGTAATGTTACAGTAAATCTCATTTTATATGTTGAAGTCGTATTCGAACTAGGAACCAGCGTGCAATATGATTCCGTAGCTGCAACAACCGTTACAAGATTGAGCCCATTGGCTGCTCTAGGCCCAGTTACCTCCCCAGCCGCACCATTGCTGGTACACCAAGCCGGTGCAACCCTTAATGGATGGCGCAGAGTGGACATAAACGGTGATGATATTACATCCGGTGGCGCAGCAGGAGCCGTGTCGGCAGGTGCCCCTAACGGGTATTACACCGCAGCTCAAGTAAATGCCATGAATATAACGCAGGCATACTGGCGCTTTGTAGCATACTGGGATTTCAGCAACGTACAGCCGTTTACCGCAACATTCCTCCTTGCAGGCGGCACATATGCAGCATATGGTGTTGGGCCTGTTTCAAGGTCAGGATTGCTGCCTAATATTGAAATCCCCGCAGGGCTTGTACCAACGCCTGTAAGGTCTAACTTTGACTTTGCGCATTGGTTGATGGACGGTACACCTGTATCACCATCTGCCCTGTCACCTAACTATTTATCTGTAAATACAACTTTTACAGCAGTTTGGACACCTATTCCTGTAGCTGGCAGTTTCTACGTAACATTTGACTTTGCTGGCGGTACATCAGGTGCGTTTGGTGCTGGCCCCGCTATCCTTGGGCCTATCGCAAACACTAACGCAATCGCTCAAGCTAATGTACCTGTACCAACAAGAGCCGACTTTATTTTCCAAGGCTGGGTTGTAACCGGAACAGTTGGGCCGATTGTTAACCCGCACCAAATTACATCTGACAATGATCTAGACATAAGTTTTACGGCCAGATGGGTGCCAGATAACGTTATGTTACTTGAAGCATTATTTAACTTAGCCGGCGGTACATGTTCCCTCTTTAATGATGGCGGTATCATCATAAGCGGACCATTTGCAGTAAACACCCCAATCATTGATATACCTGTGCCAACAAGGGCGGGCTTTACCTTCGACGGATGGGTGCATGAGCCTAATGGTACGGCTATAACCTCCGCAGCACTCGCTACAGTTAACCAAACAACAGATGTTGAATTTACAGCGGTTTGGATACCAAATAATATCCCCGGATATTACTTCGCAACTTTCTATTTGGATTACGGCACCTACGGCGAATTTGGTTCAGGCCCTGTTATAATCGGCCCCATTGCCGAAGGTGACCCAATCACCAATGTACCAACACCGGAAAGATTCCAGCGCGAATTCCTGCATTGGATACTTGCAGATGGAACGGTTGTTTTAGCAGCAGACTTCGCAAATATTTCTATGAACGCAGACATGTCGTTTACAGCGGTATGGGTACCTGTAGCCGGTGCCGGACAGTTTATAGCTATGTTTGAAATGGCTGGCGGTACCAGTAGCAACTTTGGTGCCGGTATTGGCGGAACAGTAACCAGAGGGCCGTTTACAATAAACAATCAAATCCCGGCAAACGAAGTTCCTACAGGAATGACCAGACCCGGCGGCTTTACCTTCGAAGGCTGGTTGATGAATGGTGTGCTTGTATCTCCATCAGCCCTTGCTACTTCCCCAACAGGTAATGTAACTTTTGTTGCTGACTGGCAGCCAACCGTTGTGGCCAATAATTTCAGAGCAAGGTTCTATTTAGATGGCGGTACAGTTCCCGGGCATGCAGGTTTAGACTGGATTATCTCCAGATTAATCCCTCATGGCCAGCTAGTCCTAGTCACAGATGTACCTGCACCTGTAAGAACAGGCTATACCTTCCAACACTGGACATTGTATAACGATGCAACTGACACACTAGTAAACCCAGTAGGCCAAACCTCAAATGACGCAGATTTATACTTCAGGGCCGTATGGGAAGAGATACCACAATTTAATGTGACCTTTAACTTGGCAGAAGGCGAATATAACGGTAGCACAGCAAACGTTGTAAGAGGGCCTTTCGTAGCAGGAGACCAAGTCCCCGCTGCACAAGTACCTGTACCAACAAGGAACCTGTTTGACTTAATAGGTTGGTTATACAGCGGCGATGGAACAGTTGTATCTCCGGCAGCAATTTCAAGCATAGTCCTCCAAGATGCCACGACATTTACGGCACAGTGGGAAGCTCAATATGTCCCCGGCCACTTTGTAGCAAGATTTGTATTTAACGGTGGCTCTTATCTTGGAATTACCACATTTGTTGAAAGAGCCGGAATCCCCAATGGGACCCAAATCCCGGCAGCCTCAGTACCAAGCCCCACAAGAGGGATTGGCTGGCAGTACCACTGGATAATTGAAGGAACGCCAAATGACGCGATAGTTGACCCGGCAAACCTTGACACCCCGCGTACCTCAAATGTAACGTTTGTCGCAATCTGGACGCAGGTAAATGTAGCTGGTCACTTTACTGCAACCTTCGATTTAGCTGGTGGTAATGTAGGCGGCTATACCAGCAATGTAATTGTCCCCGGCATCCCGAATAACACACAAATTAACCAAGCTGACGTTCCTGTTCCTGTAAGGACTAATCATAATTTCCTTCACTGGATTATGGACGGGCTTGGCAATACACCTGTTTCACCACACGCGTTAAATGTACCTCGTGCTACCGATACCCTCTTTACAGCGGTATGGCAGCAAGTTGGTGTTACGCCCGTGCAGCACACTGTAACATTTGATTTCGATGGTGGTACGTCTGCTACGCATTCACCATCAGCAGGGCCATTTACAGTGCAGATTAATAATAACGCACTTATAGGCTTGGCCAATGTGCCCGTGGTAACACGTGGAAATGACCAATTTGTTGGATGGCGGCAAGCTGGCGGTGCTCCGGGGCAAACACCCTTTACCAATGCATATGTGGCAAATAGAAATGTAACCGCCCCAATGACTTTTATTGCAGTATGGGATACAGATGTTACGCCAACGCAACATGCTGTAAGATTCTACTTTGGTGATGGTACTTCAACTACACATACGCCAGAGTTAGGCCCGGTACAAATAATGGTTGACCATGGCACAATTATTGGTCTAACCAATGTCCCAACCCTTACACGCCCCGGATATGACTTGCTTGGATGGCAACAGCGCGGCACGGTAGTAAATATCTTGCAGCCTGCCAATGTAGCCAATATCGTTGTAACCGCGCCAATGACATTCGATGCAGAGTGGGATTTAATTGAAGACGTTCCCGGCCATTATCGTGTAACATTCAGACCAGGCGCACTGGCTGGTGTAACACTTACGCCCGGTGCCATAGGATTTGTACGCGAAGGCGACGTAATATTCTATATACCGGAAGGCACTGCAATTATTGCCGGCAGCATCCCGACCCTTAACCTTCCACAAGCACAGGCTTTCTGGCTGTATGAGTGGGATTTAACATCCGGTACGCTTCTTCCTGCGGCACTTAGCAGTGACGGCATGGTTGGTTTCATCCCTGACGGGCCGGTAGTATTTACAGCCGAGTACTTTATCGAGATTACCATTGGCGACAATGACCCGATAAGGATCCCCATGGGCGATGTAGATGACACTACTATTGGTGATATTCTTGACGGAATTGACACCACAAACCCTGATGACCCAGACGACGAATTCGAAGGTTGGATTAGGCGTTGCCCAGATGGCAACAACATCACTACTGCCGAAAGAGGCTTCTACACTCGCGATGAACTGGATGCTATGGGCCTAGATCCTTCAGACTACTGGAACTTCAGCCCTGTATGGAGAAGCGGAACCTTCTTCGCTACCTTCCATTTTGCGGGCGGCACCCTTGCCTCACACACAGGAACCTATATAAGCAGCGGCGCGATTCTGCATGGCAGAACAATCCCCGCAGCGTATATACCAACATTAACAAATGCCAATACCGATCTTACCTTCGGTGGTTGGGTGGTAACAGGTACTACCGCTCCTCTGGTAGCCCCTGCTTCGCAGACAGCCCAAAGTCCAACCGCAAGCCTTTCATTCACAGCTGTGTGGAGGAATGGTGACGACACACCAACGTACTATACGCTAACCTTTAACCTTAACGGCGGGCAAATGCCGGGCGTAGAACTTGTGCAAACCCATGTATCAGGAACAGAAATTAGCACATTGCCAACCCCGACCCGTGCAAATTACAACTTTACCGGCTGGGTGATAGGTGCTACCACAGAAATCCGGACTGTACCATTTACAATTACAGGCAACATAACACTTACTGCCGGATGGAGCCGTGACGGCCAAACAACGTACTATACACTGACATTTAACCTTAACGGCGGGCAAATGCCGGGTGTAAATCTTGTGCAAACTCATGCGTCGGGAACAGAAATTAGCACGTTGCCAACCCCGACCCGCACAAATTACAACTTTACCGGTTGGACGATTGGTGCCACAACCGAAATTAGAACTGTACCGTTTACCATCACAGGTAACATTACGCTTACAGCTGGATGGAGCCATGATGACCAAACCACGCCAACCCCGACACCAACCCCAACGCCACCACCACCAACGTACTACACGTTGACATTTAACCTCAACGGTGGGCAAATGCCGAATGTGGAACTTGTACAAACCCATATGATGGGTACTGTAATTAACACATTGCCAACCCCAACCCGTGCAAATTACAACTTTACCGGTTGGGTGATAGGTGCCACCACAGAAATCCGGACAGTGCCGTTTACCATTACAGGTAACATTACACTTACAGCTGGATGGAATCGTGATGACCAAACTTCACCAACGCCAACTCCACCACCGGGGCAATATACGATAACGTTGCACCTCGGCACCAACGCTACAATGCCTGATGGAATTACCCAAATTGTACGCGCACGCAATACATCAATAACTACTGATATCTTGCGTAATCCAACACGACCCGGATATAGGTTTATTGGATGGTTTGATTCAAGTGTCAACAATTGGGTGACCCTGCCATTCGTGTTGGTTCGCAACATGGACTTGACCGCAATATGGGAGACTGAAACACCAACATTGTTCACAGTAACATTTAACCCCGGTACAGGAGCTATTCCTCATGGTGTGCCAGCTACACGCACAGGTGCACATGGGTTTAGGGTTGCGTTAGCTGACTTCCCAACACCAATACCGCCTGCAGGTTATACTTTTATCGGGTGGTACCTAGACGGGGCAAGAATTGCTGGTGACTTGATTGTTACAAGGAACATGACATTGTTTGCGCATTACCAGCGTACACAGGTTGGCCCAAGAAACTACACAATTACATTTGTGCTTAACAATGGCACAATGCCAACCAATACAGCAACGACGCAAACCCACCCATACGGGACGCATATCAGCGCACTGCCTACACCAACACGCGCTGGGCATACCTTTGTAGGTTGGATGCACGGTAATGTTCTGCAGCCTGTACCATTTATCATACGGGGCAATATGACACTAACCGCATCATGGACAACAACGCCACAGCCATCTCCATCGCCGCAGCCATCACCAGTGCCTCCGACGCATTTGGTAGTTGTCTTTGACCCGGGCCAAGGTACATTCCCAGGTAACGAAACAGGCATACGTACAGGTGTATACGGCTTTGTGATTAACACTATGCCAACCCCGACACGTACCGGTCATACCTTTGCCGGATGGAGTATTGGCACAACGCCAATTACCCTGCCGCTGACGGTAAGGCAAGACACAACCGTAACTGCACGCTGGACACCAATAGGAACAATTGTTAACCCGCAAACCAGCCCGATACAAGTTACCTTTACTATATTTGGTGCTGTATTGCTGGTAGGTATCGCGGCCTTTGGTATCATGAAACTGACCGGTAAGCAGCTTGCCGCTCAAGGTCAGTATCGCGCAGACATGACACGTTACAACCGTGAAAAACGGCTAACCGATATGTTTGAAAAGCGTGGACCCAAGAATAAGAAGTAAATTTTGCAGCAAGTAATATTTGTTAAAAGAAAGGCCCCGTCCGGTGATTTACCGGGCGGGGTTTTTTGTATGTTTGATTTTTTTATTAGATTGTGTTAAAAATAGTGTAGATAAATTTTATAGATTGGTGGTTAGAGCGTGGTAATAGCATAATCCAAGTTGAAATTGGTGATGGAATTGCTTGTGGCATGTGTTGAGCATGTCGCAGGTTTTCTTTAGTTATCGGATTTTGGGTTATGTCTTTGTTGCGCTATTTTTATGCTAGGCGTTTTGTTATACCTTTGATGTGCCTTGCGCATTATATTAAGGGTATATCTGAAGCGGACACTTTTACTATATCTACGATGCACTTCGTGTATTGCCAAAAGGTGTAGTGACAGTTGGGTTGCGGTTTGCCTTGCATGTAAATAAGATGCTTCTTGATTAGGACTTATCTTCCGGTGACGTGGGGAGATATGTCTTATTTTTTTGGAGGTATTGTATGTTGGAACTTAAAAATGTTGGTATCAACTTGATTGTTAATGATAGGGTGCTTGTTGATGGTTTTAATTTAACATTGCATCGTGGCGACAAGGCTGTGATTATTGGTGAGGAAGGTAATGGGAAATCGACCCTTTTAAAACTGATTTATGATGAGGAGCATGTTGCGGAGTATTGTAAGCCTACCGGGCAGATTGTCCGGAAAGGAAGGCTGGGGTATTTGCCACAGGCTTTTCCTAATGAAGAGCTGGGTGTTTGCTTGGCGGATTATTTTGCGGATGTGGAGCTTCATAGGTATGTGCATATTTGGGCACAGTTAGGGCTTAGCTTAGATTTTGTTATGTCGCGGCAGGCTGTTGATACATTGTCGGGTGGAGAGAAGATAAAGATTCAGCTGGCTAGGATTATGATTGAAGAGCCGGATATTATTTTGCT
>Ga0131853_10002431_pt1 | contig 33201 bp, 21 predicted proteins | sample TergutLab28metaG_FD_92764 | JGI IMG/M metagenome (GOLD analysis project Ga0131853, IMG submission 92764) | Labiotermes labralis P1 segment gut microbial communities from Petit-Saut dam, French Guiana - Lab288 P1 (version 2) (version 2) | ecosystem: Host-associated > Arthropoda: Insects >... | reverse complement strand
TCACATCATCGGGACAACGTAACTGCGCCTCATGGGCGTCCCAACCTCAGAAGTCGGTTACACTCCTGCCATGCCCAGAAGGGAGGACCACGAAGTCCACAAGGACATGTGGTGGCATTGGACCCAAAAAAACCGAACCTAGCTGAGATACGCTATATACATCAACATTACAAATGTAATTCGGTATTTCACGTAAAGAAGTGTAAACAAAGGTTTGTTTACACTACTTTATGGCGCACAATTTGTCACTCTACTACCTGAACTGGTACTTGCTTTCAGTCTGATAATTCAGTCATCTGGCTGCCGCATGCGAAATAGTGACAATAGTCCACGGACATGAACAAGATAAAGTAATTCAGTATATTACAGCTGGTTTTTAAAGAACTTGGCGTGAGCACCCTGAAGGTGTTGGTACAGTACCGAAGCATGTCGTAGTGTCAATAAGCTGTACGACTGTGTATGTTGTGTGTGTATTTGGTTGGGTTAATAAGAGAAAACAGTTACCTAATGGGTTCTTACAGCAACGTCATGGGCAGACCTAACCATTTAGTTTGAGCGTGATATTCTGTCTTATTCCCCTGCCGCACTTCTTATTTCCTTGTCATCACCACTCGCGAAACACGGCATATAAATAACGTAAAGAGACCAGTAAGTCTCCAATGTTTCGCTCTTCTAATGGTCATATTCACAACAATGCTGCCGGCTGACTGAATATTGAAATGTAAAGGGCCTTTCATGCAGTTCAGATTAACAGGTCTTTCCGGATAATCCAGCACTGGATATCGCAGCTTTCACTGTACTACAAACAAAAATATTTGTCATCAGCTATTGTTGGAAGTAAACTGGTGACTTTCAGAGTGAACTACAGGAGTGTGATCGGTATGACGACAGTTCGTCTAAAAATGAAGGGTGTGACGTGGTTGACAACAAAACCCCGTACCGTCGCTTAGACAAACAAACATCTGCACATTCCGCTGAAGCAGCTACACCGTCAATAACTTGATCATATTTTTTTTCACACGATATATTTATTGTATGAACTGTTACGTTTCTCTCTTTTTTTTTTCAAAAAACCATCGTCAGGCGCAAGCATAAAAATGTAAAATAAAAAATAGTACCTTATGTGCAAAACCACCGATAATTAAGAAGGTCTGAGATTACAATATTCTCATTAATCATATTCTTTTTCATAAGTTAGCCGAAACTGGAATAAAAGTTAAAACACTCAGTTATATATTAAAGCCATATAATAAGGTCACCTACTATTTGCATAATAGTTATATACAAGAAGCCTCAAGTCTAAGTTCCTATTTTGTGGATATTTGCAATGAAATCACGAGAGATGTGGTACAAGGCTGCTACAGACAGTAATGTATGTTACCGCGACCATTGTATAGACTTTTGTGTTTTGAATCAAAATAAATATAAAACTTTAACTTTCAACTAAGTTTAGGCCAAATTATAAAACTCGTTCAGACTGAAATCTCAATCCTTCTTAACTATCGATGTTTATATATATATATATATATATATATATATAACGCCCTTATTTCCTTTATACTTCCATGTTTGTCCGTGATGATGGCCCTATGTAAGAGCCGAAACATGTAGCACGTTTTGGAAACCAAAAGATATTTTCTGAAAAAATGCAGTTCTGATTGATGGTCTAGCGGTTTGTCTGTTTACTCGTGCCCGGCAAAGAGATTTCTCACACTAAGGTTGTAACGTTGCTTGTTTTATGAAATTTTTGCTGTATCACACATACTTGCCCAACATACATAACTACTTTCATTAATTGGAGTTTCTTTCTCTTTTGAATTGCGTGAAGTATGGTCAAAATGCAGACAATTTTCCCGATTTGGCACGTATTTTACTGAACAGTTCTTACGGTGGTTGTTTTGTACTTCCGCCAATCAGAACAGAACTGACTTCCGTACAGTCCTCAGAGGAATTTCAGAACCGAATGGTTTTTTAAATAATGGCATACCCGATCACAGGAGTATTGAATCAAGCACTACTACAAGCACCAGCACTGCTAACTTGATTTTTAACTATTTCCACAGCAGTGCATCTGCAAAAAGCTTATTCTTAGCCCTGAAACGAATCAAAACATGTCTCAGAAGCTCACAATCACAGATCATATTCCCTGAGTTGGCTCTGATATCCGCTGCCTGCGTGACTAATTCGACAAGAAGAGCCCCACGATTTATTTAAAACACAAACATGGGTATACGTGTATGGGATTTGTGAATTTTTTTGTTTACAGCATTCACCACTTTGAATCTGCCAGGCCTTCCAGGCGGTCGACTACCCAAGACGCCATCTTTGTGAGTGGTGCTATGTCGCGAACTGACATGTAAAAGATATTATAAAATTTTCTAGTATTTGTACGTTAATTCTTCCCACCAGCTACAGCAACAAAAACACAGCAACAATATAGCAATAGTGGGGGCGATCCTATCCTGTAGGGAGGGGGGGGGGTGAGCAGGGACATAGTTGAAATTTTATGTTGGGGCAAGTGTGATTACATTCAACACCAGTGCACCTTTTCGAGTACAAGGCCCCTTTTCAACTGAAAAAAATTTTGTGTTCTCCCACATGATTGCAGCTGACCAGACACTAACCACTGACTGAAACGATACATACAATGAATAGATATAACAAGTTCAGTAAAGTTTTTAAACTGATTTGTACTTTATTAATTATGAGAGCACCTACTTACGTTTGAGAAGTAATAAGGCACATTTAGGCAAGGCACGTCAGATATTCAGTCTACAGATGCTATGTTTACTTTTCTGTTTCAATCAAGTTGTTAAAGAGATGGCTGGCACTGTTCTGCAGCTTTCAACCATTGGAAGTATGGTTAAAGTAATGAGAGTTGCAACCCTAGACCTCTTTCCCACATCCAGCTTGTTTCAACATTTTAACTTCAATATTGCAGGTGCAAGAAATACACTTTCATGAACATGTGTTGTAGAAAAGGCAAAAGGTACTTCACAGTTTTATCAGGCTGCTGTGTAAAGATTAATTTTGAAGAACCAAAGCACAACTCTTCTGTTAACCTGTTATGTTTTTTTGATGCCAGATCTGAAACTACAACAAAAAAACATGCACAAAAGTGTTTCTATTCCAGCTGTATCTTCACCAAGAAGTGGTAAAGTACTCAAGAAGCTGTGCTTATAAGACTTTCAACTGTTAACTTCAGTCACATTAGTTCTGTCCGATAACTGCACTTTATATGATAAATCTGAATGACAAGACAGTTATGTGTAGTTGGAATGATTGAATCGCCAAGAGGACAGATATAATTTATTGATCACAGCATCTTTTCGTTCTTTTAATGATCTCATTTATGTCTTCCCCCAAAATTTAGGATGAGTCTGTTTAATATACTGAATTTACCAAAAATTTGCACCCATTTTGATAATCTCAAAGCAATGTGAGAACTGTAAATTAGAATGAACAGAAGATATCATACTTCATCTTGTGACACAATGGACATATTACAAATTTCACTACATAAAGCCAATGGATTACTGTACATAAAAGTATTTGACTGCCCATCTCCAACAGAGCTTCAATATCTTTGGTGCAGTTAGCCATGTAGCTATTGTTTCATATATTACAAAAATACAATTTAGAAGTAGTCCTTAAGATATCTCATGTTACGAGCTCCCAATGTAAATAACCTGTAAGATCTAAAACTGTAATAAACAACCAAATCACATGGTAAGTTAAAAATTTCAAATATTTGCAAAACAATTTTGTACATGTCATCAACGGTGTGGAATTAAATCATATACATCCTTGGAATACATGATGTAAGAACCAAATACAAACAAAATTGGATCAACCACCTTGAGAGAATGGATAATAACAGACTCCCAAAACACGCCCTCAACTACAAACACCCAGGACAAAGAGATTGTGGATGCCCCAGGAAACGATGGCAACACATCAGTGCCGGAACAGATCAAACGACCTAATCCATGCATCATGATGATGATGATGATGGTGATGATGATGACATTAATGACTACTCTTCGTCAGTTATACAGCTGTGGGAACCAGACTCTTAAGATAACAGTCAGAAGTAGCTGATAATAAATTATGAGATAATGTAAGTAATCAAACTGTTCAAAATAGGCTAGAGATATTCAACAAAGACAAAAGGATTACTGGCCAGAAAACAAAGAGTCAAAAACATTTAGCATGAATAAACTTGCCAAACAGTGCAAGAAGCTATGATTTACATGCTGGTTGAACATAGACACAGAATACTGGAGAAGTTGGGATGTTAACCAAAGATGTTTCCAAAGTAGTTGGAACAGGCTATAAGGTCTACATTAATGGTGATCATGGTAAGGATGATATGGTGGTGATTATAATGTTGGAGGTAACAATGTTGAATGAGTGTCTTGTCAGTTTTATCACAGTTTCTACCAAACATCAAAGTACAATATGTTCTCCATAAGCTTGGAGGTTTCCTGTTTTTCTGTGCAGCTTATGTGTATTGCTGTATGTAGTTACGTACAGAGCGGCCAGGTAATTTTGTGTCATGTGCATATGTATTATGTTATATACTGTATATTATTTGTATACCCATATACACGCATGTGTGCATGTGTGTATTCTTTCTCACTTGTATTACTGTAGCACCATAAAAGAGCCACTCCTGATGTGTAGGTTCACTGAAGGGACTAAAATTGAGATGCATGTAAATAAATGGTGGATTATGGAAAATGTACCAAATAACACAAGGATATCAAATCCATGGGGAATGTCAGAAAACACCGAAATGAAAGACTAAAGGTCATAATGTAGCCTGTATGTTACAGACACTTTCAATGTGGCATGCAAAACCATGTGGCAAACAATGTTAATGAGATTACACACGACTCACATTCCCATTTTGTGCATGAATTGTCCACTGTTTTCAGAACTGAGTTACTTCATTCACATGATTTACCGAATATTTATAAAATAACAAAATGACCAAAATTTTAGCTAATGTCACATATGTGCCAAAATTGTGATTGGCAAACCACTACATGAAGCTCATTTTTCTTGGTTAGTAATGATAATTTTGTACTTCAAATCACAAGCTTACTTGCTACTGTCACCAGAAGAGTGACTGGTGGAATGCCCACAAACACAACGCCCAATACCAGAATCCTGCCCACTGGACTGGAGTGATGTAATGGAGGCCTCCAGGCCAGTTGTGGCAGCTGCTACATTGCTGTTGGAACGCATTGGGCGAATCTGCTGGCCAACAGTGGTGGGATGATGCTGATGTTCACGGTATCTGGAGCAGCCTGGATCATGATGGTGATGAAAGCGTGGACCATAAACCATCGATTTTCCAGGGTGTAGATCAACATACGAGTCTGTTGGATCGCCACACCCCACTCCATCCAAATATGAAGCAGGGAATAGATGAGCCTTCGAATTGTGTCGTATGACAGAATTTGTTGGGTTTCTAATGCTGAAACCCATTTGTGATTGATAGGATTTATTCTTCTCTTGTTTTCTGAAATAAATATGATTACTGAAGCAAAATGGGAAATACGGTCTTGATCCAGACTCAGCTAATTACACACAAACTCTAATACAAACACAAAATATGAAAAGTAAGAAAGACATAAATGCATGTAGATAAACTCTTCAATGACGCTGGGGGGTAAATTCCAATGACTGCCAAGAATGGGGGTTTTAATTTATAGTACCCTTAAATGCATTCATGACCATACAGTACAAAGAGGCTGGCAGCATATGAAGAATTAAAGCCCATACATTACACTGACCCCAGAAATTAGGGTTAATATGGGTATAACCAATAGCCTATAAAATTTCTGCTCACTGAAGAAATAAGAACTCATAATTCAGCTAAGAAAAACATGCACCTTAAAACGTGATCTTCTGGGTTGTGATGGCATATTGTTGTAGGGAGCCATTACATATGTATGTATGTATGTAAGGGTGTTGCTGCTTTTATGAACAGGGTCCAGCTTTACATACTCAATTACAAAGAGTCAGAACCCAGGAGACCACATTCCACATTACCTTGTCGTAAGAACCTAAGTTCATGTATACCAGATACTCCTCCTCTATTGCTTCTGCGATATAAAGCCAGCAAATTATGTATTAGGTTCTGATGGATATTATTTATTTGTCATGTGTAATCAAACTCTTGTGGCAAGTTCTTCATTTTATGACCATATAACTAGATATATTATTAGCTTCAGAGAAGCTAGAAGACAAAATAGAGTACAGAAGAAACATAGCACTAGCCAAAAGAGACATAAGAAGAAGAAACACAGCCTCCTGGGACAAATTTGTATCATGAGACTTATAGGACTCAACCTAAAGTGTACAAGTACAAAATTTGAAAACAAACAAGTAAGGATATAAAGGAGACGGCAAAAATTTATGGAGATGTAGAAGAACATGTATTTCTTCAATACTATTAAAAATTATGGAACACAACAAACATAAAAGAACCAAAATTATAACAGAATTTAGACAATAACACAGATAATTTTGATGACATCAGATGAATTAGAAAAAGCCTTTAAATTAACGAAAAACAGTAAAAGCTCAGAAGTATATAAAATTACTTCAGAGTCAACAAGTATGCACCAGACGAGTTCAAACTGAGATTACAACAATTTTTAAATAATAGGTACACAAAAAATTGCATTCCGAATGAATGGAGATATGCCATTGTAATCCCAATATTTACAAAATGTGACAGAAGAGAGACTAAAAATTACGGAGAAATTGGTATTCTTAACACCTGTTGTAAGTTACACTCTAAAATCCTTGATATAAATCCGCATAATTACTCAGAACAGTTTATGACAGAAACACAAAATAGTTTCCAAAAGGGACGTTCACAGACATATCCAAGATTTTGCCTGAAATTTTAATTAAAAAATGAAAAAAATATATTTTGGAAACACACTTGTTGTTTATAGATTCTGGAAAAGCATTTGATAGTATATAAAGACAGATTTTGTTTGATATTCTAAAATCCAGAAATGTTCCATATTCATTATTAAAGGCAACAGTGGACATACGCACACAAAACAAAATATTAATAACATTTTACCCCAAACTAACAAGATGGGTTGAAATTAATAAAGCAGTACACCAAAGTTTCCCCCTCTTGCCTACACTGTTTAATATATATTTAAATGAAATAATAGCTAAATGCCAGAAAGAAGACTTAAAATGAATTCCACTTTCAAGAAATCAGCAAATGTTAAAGCTGCTATTTGCTGATGACCAAGTTATAATATTTAAAATGGAAGATAACTTGAAGAAAGCTGTCTATAAATTAAATAATAATGGAACACAACTGCACTATATCTGTAGAGAAAACAAAACTAACGACATTTAAAAGACGAGAGTCAGTTAGAAGCAAATATTGTAACAGATAACAAAATTATAGAAGAAGTAAACCACTTTAACTAATTAGGAAATTTGAAATCTTATGAAAAAGAAGTGAATAATTATTTGGAAATAACAGGCATTGTAAACAATACGTTCAGACTACAGAAAACCCCAAAGACAACAAATAGAAAATTATACAACACATGTAATAAGAACCAACACAATGCACACTTTTTACATTAATGTTTTAATTCAATTATAGTGTCTTCAACATGTTTCAAACGTCCAAGTTTTCATCCTCAGGAAGACTTGTATATGCAGTTTTATGGTATTTCTTTCATGCATCCATATAACCATTCTGGTCGATGGCAGGATCAAATTTCATGAAAATCCGTTGAGTGGGACCCGAGTTGTTCCACGCAGAAGATGGACAAATGGACCAACGAAGTTAATAGTTGCTTTTTGCAATTTTGCAAACTCCCCTAAAAATGCATTAAATACAGAATCTACACAAAACAACATGATAATATTTTGATAACAATGCTGAAAAATGATATTTTTAAGAATTTCACTCTTTTGAAAGGGAGGATTATTGTTAAGCCTTTCCAAAACAGTACAGACTGATTGGTGTTGTATGTTTCATCCTGTTACAAGTTTCCTTTCCATAAAAGTTTCTGAAACTGTTATGTGTAACATATCAGCTGCAGTACCACAAACACAAAGTCTCTCTCACTGATAATGAATTTCACGAATACTTCACCAATGCTTGAATCTGGTCAGCCCTCACAAGAAGACATTGTAACCATATTCCAACTCCAATCCCTCATGATAATGATAAATTTCACCCTAGAACAGGCGACAAAGGACCAGAGGGGGAATAGATGTATAGCTCCACTTTTTCTTTGAACTCAGCGCTAGATGAAGATGGGTGGCCAACGCAATCCCCAGGCCGCTTTACCCCAGGAAAGACCCGGTACCTATTGTATAGGAAGCTAGGTAGAACCCAAGGCCAGTCTTGATAGGTGCAGCAAATCTCGCCCCCATAAGAATTCAATCTCTGGAACAACCAGCCCATAGCAAGCCACTACACCAACTATGCTATCCCCAGAGTCTTATGCAAAAACTTAAATTTCCCATGCAAACATGGGACTAGAAAATTACGCTCTTTGTGTTTTTTCCTGGTTGAACAACTGAAGGGCAGAATCCACCTCTTGTTATTAAGAATTTTCCATTCTGTGACACTTGGCAGGTCCAGCATACACGTTACACTTCCTTACAAGTTTCATTAACTATATTTTGTTGTTCTTCATGTCATGGGTGATTTTCATCTCCAACCCCATATTATGTGGCTATTACAGTTACTAATTCCTGATTCTAAAAATTTCTAATTAGTTCAAATTCTTGTTTTACTGTCAGTACCCAGTATATTTTTCAACCATTTTACCTTACATACACAAATATTAAATCAATTTCACTCAACTGATATAAAGTACAGCAGAGTGGAACTGACTGTAGGACAGTGATACCAAAAAATGACCAAGAACATATAACATCCTCCTCCCTCTGCTACACTGCAACCACCAAAACTTTCCTCACCCCACCATTGTAACTTACCATAAAGCACTGGAAAAGTGTGTAGTTTGACGGTATCTTCTGCAGCTCCTCCAAACCCCCAACCCTGCCCCCTAACCCTAATTCACATGCTGGAGAATTTATATAATAGGAAGTTGTGCCAATATAATCTTGACTCTACCACAAAACAAATTTATAACCAACAAATCTCACATATTCAAAATAGAAAACACTCTTACATATTTCAGTTATTGTCTCTAGCCATCTTCAGGTAGTATCAATACCAAAGGATATACACAACATAGTTATACAGCTTTGTCATATGTATATGGTAACATAAATAAAGGCAGCAGACCAGTATAACATCTAGGTAGAGTGTTACATAAAAATTATATTAAATTATGTCATTACAAAACAGTTATCAGAATCTTCTGCATCCAAACATCCTGAGATGGTAAAATCTCTTTGGATGAAATTGAATGGTAAATCTGGAAATTTAGATTAAATTTATTTTAAAGAAGTATTATAGAATCGAAGGTTATGTGACAGCAAATATGAACCTTCATGCTGAAACACAGAGTGGCAACATGTAGGGTGTGTATCTGTTCATTGTGTAATATTTGATGTTATATAACCTTCGATTCTGTAATAGTTATTTAACATAAATTTAATCTAAATTTCCAGATTTACCAGTCAGTTTCATCCCAAGATACTTTAATATCTCAAAATGTTCGGATGTGGACGTTTTCAATAAATGTTTTGTAATAACACAATTTTTGTATAACACTGTACATAAATGTTTTAATGGTCTGCTGCCAATATATATTTTACCAACCACATATGACAATTCTCAACACTGTGTTTGGCTTTTAGTATTGATACTCCATGAAGATAGCTAGAAACAATAGCTGAAACCTGTAGGAGTGTTTTCTGTTTTTAATATGTGCAATTTTTTGTTACAAACTTCTATATGTTTGTCAGTTACATGGAAGATATATGATATTAAGCTTGTTTCTACCTTATTTAGTTTCAAACAAATACTCGTATGTTGCTCCTGACAGTTTATCCATTCCCACTGAGCGAGTGGACTCATGTGGTAACACTTCTGACCTGTTAAAGTATCTGTGAGTTGCCCAGTTTGAATTTTACTGGAGACACAGATTGTTACAACTGAAGGTTTTGCAGTTTCCTCTAGTCCTCCCAGGCAGGTGTTGTGATGTACTTTTAAAATGGGTCACAGGTGTTTCCTTCCATATCCTTTACAATTCCCTCTTCATTCATCACTCTACCATGTGGCAATGAGTTAGTGACAGCATTTTTTAATTAACCAGAAATAAAATACACACTTCTTACCATTACTTCTTCTTTTACATCAGTTCAGTTGTACCCCTCAGTAGATACCCCAAAATTTTTCTGCTTAACATTCTCATAAAATATATTCCAGATTTAAAAATTATGTGTATTATCTATACCATAATTCTCTCCCTCCCATAACATGTGATTTTATATTCTTTGCCTTACAAGAAACTTAAGTGCAGCTTAACCATGTACATTTAGAGTTTCTGTTTTAATGCACTACACTTACCTCTGTTTTCCCCTGCGGACGCATCCGACACATATTGCAGCTGCCAGGGCACCCACAAACACAACACAACCGAGCACTACAACTCCCACCTCAAGAGAGGAAAGTAGATACCGCTGACTACGTGGTTTAGTAACCACTGGAGCTCCATTGGCTATTTCTAGAACTCGATAATTCTCCAAGTAGCGTTTTATGTCAGTCTGTTTCTTATTCAGGACACTGTATGATGGAGATAATATGAAAATCATTCATGCACATGAATTTAAAACTTGTGTCATGCAACATTCAAAACTTAATTGATCCTCTTCAATATTTCTTCCTTAAGTTTACTTGAAAAATTATCACTATATTTTTATTTCAGTTTTCTGAATTAAAGTATCTATGGTAAAGTCCCCGCATGATACAAATATACTCAGAATAATTAGGTAGTAGAGTGAAAACTGTGACTGTCCAGAGTTTATTTCTGACTACATATGGTTCTAAACCAAAGTTAATTCAATAGATCAAGAGCAGCAATTCAACACTGAACTAAGCTGCTGTCGCAAGAGATTATCAACCGCGCAGAAAAATAACAATTTAAATTAAATAATATACCTTTGCTTGCACATCCAAAACATGACTTATGTAAACATATGGAAATATTTCTACTGAAACAGATAAAATATTACGTATTCTTTTTTTATATCACAGAAAAGTCTGATGACATTGGGTCACTTACATGCCCTGGTAGAAATATGTACCTAAAAATGAAGTTTGTAACATACTTCCTGCACCCTTATTACCAATATAATTAACCTGCGTCTAAATTCTTGCCTACCAGCATTCCACTTTTTTGTGAGAATTTGCAGTCCCCTGCTGATATTTAAGCAAAAGTGTAGATTTAATATCTATACTCAGTTTTAAACATGTACTTGCTACACTGGAAGTACCTGGATGCATACAATATGTAACACTACTCTTGCAATAATGCAGACTAATACTTATCTGTTTAAACACTTACTTCTGTAATGTGTCCATATCAATGATAATGTTCATCCTTGGATCAACAGCATAAAGATATAAGTCGGTCCTGAAATAGATGTGTTTTGTGACTGAGAAACTATTAAAGGCTAAGTTCTTTAACCATACGGAACAAAGTCTGAAAATTAATGAGGTATGTTTACATTGCCAACTAATTTAACAGAAGGGAATATTTCATATTATGTAATTGTAACAAATCACACTAATATGAACAGAATACATTTCACACACTTATCCTAAACAGAGTTAAATTCTGCTGCACCTTACTGGCATGCTTATAGAACTTCTTTACAGACTAGGAAAAATATCTGAGTGTTTCTGTAAACTTACGCACTGCCCTCATCAAAGTCCCTCTCCACATGAGGTTCAATCTTCCTCACTCGCACGTCTAAGCCAGTCACATTGTACAGAGCACTGTTTGGAAAATGTACAACACAATTAAAAACAAGCTGGTCACATATATCTATTCCACTTTTTGTTTTCCCTTTCATTCTCTATCTCACACAAGCACACGCACGTGCACACACACACACACACACACACAAACACACACACAATTGTATAAAGTAACAGATAAAGTAATCCTATGTGAACTATTCAGGACATGCTAACAAACATCAACACATAATACTGATGTAATGTAACTCACTTGGTTATATTTTCCATATCCCTTTCAACTGTTGTTGGTTTTGAACCCATAACCATCACAAGCTGCTTTTCTTCATCAAGGACATACACCTGGGAAACAGACAAATACATTTACATATTCTCTACCTCTGCTCCTATTGCATTGTCTGTAACTGACAATTGTGCTTTAACTTCATATTTCTGAACTTACATTAACCTGAAAATTTTACCAAAAAAAATTTTTTAATGATGGATTTTCATTTGCAATTTATGCACGATACAGTGGTTAAATGTTCTGATATATGGGGAGGTACATACTGTCTTCATCTTTAGGGTGACTGAATTAGTTCAACTGAACAATCATGTGGAATTCTGCAATAGAGTTTTATTGCAGAAAAGTGTGTTTAATATGGGGACCAAACTGTAATACAAAGAGTCAGAAAGTATAAAAAAATGGATAACCTTGAACTCTTTAAAAAGGAATTAAAATCCTTACTATTGAGCCATTCTTGTATTCATTTTATGAGTTCTTGCATTTTTGAGAAAAGTTGGTTTGTAAGGTATTTTTATCAGCTTCAATAGATTAATATCATGATATTATACAATGTATGGTGTTGTGTTGGACTTCTATAGTAATCAATGTTTTATCACACCATATAGATAATTACTTAATGATTATTACAGTTCTAGACTTTGTATATACATTGTAATATACTATAATATAGAGTTGGACAAGTGCAAGGTTACATATGTAACAATACAGATGCATAATAAATTAAATTAAATGTAATGGATGTTGATTTTATGTGGAGGAGGAGATGTGACAGTTATATGTGGCAATTTGAGGATGTATGGCCAATCACAGTTACAGAAGTTGGAATGATATTCAAAGAATAATTAATAAGTCATGAACTCTGGCCTCCTAGATCTCAGATTTCAACCTGTGTGAAGAGAATATTTTGAGGAAAGTAATAAAATGCACATTCTTCTATGAGCTCAACACTGCACCACAGTAGGTAACTGAAATTTGAAAGCGATCATTTTTGATAAAAGTGGCCTGTAAACTGGATTTTAATTGGTGACTCTGAAAATGTGTAAAAATTTCTCATATTCCTGGCAGTTTGCATTTTTAACTACAACACATTCACTAATTTTACTGCATCCTGTAAATGAACAATATATAATAAATCAGAAAACACTTACAAAGACATTTGTGATAGCTGATTTTCCATCATCTGCACCTCTTTTATCTGTGGCTTTTACATCAAACCCATACACATGACCAGCATCAGAGGCAAAGCTCACAATAGAACGAACCTGCCCTGTGACAGGATCAATGATAAATTTACGGGACTCATCATCAATCCTTCCCAAGATCTGATACCTTATGTCTGCATTCAGTCCTTCATCAGGGTCAGTAGCCTGTAATATATTGTATAAGTTATTTGTTGAAAGAGCACTAAAGACTACATTTGAACTAATTTGTAGTATTTCTATTTTTATCATCTGCATTTCCACACAATAAATTATGAAATTTTGTGTCTTGACTTAAACAGTGTAGATGCTCCCTGAATTCTGCCTACCCTTCATAATCCACTGAAAGCTGGGTTATGTACTAAATGGGCCAAAAAATACTTGACATTTTAATTTAAATGTTGTGAAAATACAGAAAGACACAATGTCATGAGACCACTTACACAATCTGAAGAAACACCTTAAGTTCATCTACAGGTGTATAGTGTAAACTTCGGTGTTAACTCTGCAGATGTCCCAGTGACAGACAAAATCTTCTCACATTCTCTATAGCAAATTTGATTCCACCTTGTTAACTGACATTTTAATTCACTACCACAGTTAATGGGGCTGCAAGCATCATAGGAAAATACACCCCTTCCTTCACAGTTCTAAAAGTGTCAGATCTGGGCAATAATGGGGCCACAGAATAGGTCCTGCATGCACAAACCATATTCTAGGAAAAACTGGATTGTGATAGCCACAGACCTCTGTTTAAAAAAGTGGTAGTGACCCACCTTGAAAAATCTTGGTAAGATTATTGTGATCATATAGCTGTGGTATAAGGTGATTCTGCAGCATTTCCAGATAAACCATTCCAGTTATCACTAGTTCTGTGAAGAACAGAACAGTCCGTACTACTCAGAAACACACACCACAAAAGGCTGTAGCATCTGAATTGTTGCATTGGCATTCCACTGCTTCTCTTGGTGGTCCAGTGCCCCTGATTTACTTCTTCTTCTTCTTCTTCTTCTTCTTCTTCTTCTTCTTCTTCTTCTCTCTCTCTCTTTATATATATATATATATATACTGTACCATATAAGTAAAACAGCCCAGTCATTGAACACAGTTTATTCAGTGAAGTTGTCCCCTTCCACACATGCTTACATTTCACTACAGAAAGTCAGCTACTGTATCTCATTGGTTTTACTCAGCACCTACAGCAATTGCTCTCAGTATGGCTACATCTGTAGTTTCCCAACCAAGACTTCTAATGTTGATTTGTAGCAGCTATATTCCATTCCTAGCACATCATGTTGACTTTTCTGGGGTTGTGATGTTTTTCATATCCATTCTACACCACAATGTATACTTTTTTTTTTTTTTGTTCTGCCACCACCTGGACCAGAAAGTCACACACAACACTTCCATGAATTCTTGTCTTGCAGCTATGGAGTCAACATGCTGAGTGGTTTGGTTTGGAAGTGTCTTCATTATCTTCAACAAAAGTAGTAGACTCTAGTTCATAAAATAAGGACACTCAGTAAGCTTGCTGTGGACTGTGAAGGCATTTTCTTGGCCAGCGCTACTCCCATCTTCCAAATATGATGCAAATCTTTGGTTGTGTAGTAGTGTCATCAAGTCACTCTGTATTTTCACAGTATTACATTACAGACATCAAACTGGTTGTGGCGCACTCTACTTTATCTTAAACACTTGCTAGGTCATAATAAATGACATGAGTCACAGGTGCAATAAAAACAACAACTCTGACTCTTTGATCTTGGAGGTAGTCTTCAACATATAGGAATTTAAAAACATCTGTCAGAGCAGGCAGCTTACAACTCACACTGGCAGAAAATAGAGTAAATTAAGACAAATATCACACAGTTTTCCAAATATAACTCTTTGAAATAAAGACAAAAGGGGTGAATGTACATGACATGTATTCAGGTACCTATCACCATAAAACTATTAATTAAACAAAAGTATATACAGATTTTAGCAATGACTATTATGTTAATTTTGAGTCCCTCCATAAAATTACCAGTCTGCACACTTAGCAAAACATAACTACATAGTGTTCCAGCCTGTAGACTAAAACTGCAAGGGAAAAGGGACAATAAAAGCATCTCTTGTAAAATGACTTAAACTGTGCCTAACTACCAATTAACATTACCTGCTTGATGAGCTCTAAACTCCATACTACAGTTATTTTATGATGCTGCATTATGCAGTGTTCTGAGATGTATAAATTATCATGCAACATGAGCATTTAAGAATTTTGAAACGATTTCCAGGTACTTTGGCAGAATTTTTTGTGTTGAGGCTTTGGAAGACAGCCAATAAATCTTCAGACAAAACAGTCAAAAACTAGTATATTATGCTAAAGCATCCTGCTCAGTCCATATGTAAAGTCATCTATATCTGTTATGTTACAAACCATGACACTCCTGCTCTTACAACAGAAGGATAATCACACATAATAACATGAGATTGCTTCATGTCACTCCATGTTCCTTCTTTACATATGTATCAACGTTGACTCAGTACAATTAACATAACTGGAGTACTAAAGCAACGACATCAATATCAAAATATTGCTCTGGTATCTGATAATCACGTGCACTTTTCAAGTCAGCAACAGATTCCATCAGCTTAACTTTTACAGGACTATCCACACATATTTTTCACAACAGCTTTTATGTTGTCTTCATTTTATCATTAAATTCCTTGCACTGAAGCTTAGTTTGCCATCAGAAAAGGGCTCAAACAAGTAAAATAATAGTTGGTGAACCAATTATTGCTCATAAGTGTCATATAGGTATGTAAATACAGTACTTGTTTTTACATTAAATACTTTGTGATTGGTACACTTTGGACTAAGACATGGGCTGGATTTCTGAGGAATCATGGTTTGACTTCTAACAGGAACAAGAGAGTTCCTCCTCTCCAAAGCTTCCAGACAAGCTCTGGAACCCACTCACTCTCATATTCAATGGGTATTGGGGACAATTTCCTGTAATTACAGTGGTCATGGCATGAATCTGACCAGTTATCTCCATCTAGTCCCTAGGTTCAGAATTAGTTAAGGTATACCTTCATTCCCCCAAATTTCTTCACTTGATTGTTTGTGTGGTCTGGACATTTAGCACAACCTCCATTAGCTATGAGAAAAACACTGCCACAGAGTAAAAAATGCACTTTGTCCACTTCACCACATGTAGTCCGTGACCATTTATAACAGGCATGCTGCATGACAAAGCTGTTGATGCAAGTTTACATAATCCCAATAATAATAGGACACTGCGTGTCAACAAGAGAAGATGCAGGTTATAATGTAACAGCTCTGCCACCCACATTCAAAAATTAAAACCGCTGAAGTCACTGAAAAACATGTATATAAATCACTGTAAAATATGGTTTACCTGTAGCTTAACAATCTGGTATCCATATGTGGCTGTTGTTGGTATTGCTGCTACAATTGGACGTCCACTTATTATAAATCTTGGCGCATTATCATTCACATCTTTTACTCGAACAATTATTCTAACTTCATTGGGGGCTGAAATATGAAACAAAATTATACAGCTTGAAATTCATTAATCAGATACATGTACAGTTTACTTGCAATTTGTGAAAAGAGAATTACTCACCAACAGTTACTTTCTTACTAAGTGTGTAACATAAATTTGTGCATTTCAATAGAGTAGTGTTACTCTCCAAATTAAAACTCTAACACTCATCCTAAAAATAGCAATTTTGGACAAGACTTATTTACCCAGATGCTTAAAAAAAATGAAAAATATAAATTTTACAGTATCACTTATTTCAAAAGCATCATGTCAATACAGCATTCAGGCCTTTAAAGTTTTTAAATTATAAATATGCATATCAAAACGTAACCTTTTTTAAGTCAACTGATAATTGTCTTAAAATTATGGCATTAATGATTTACTGATAAACTAGTTGTCATACTGTGTTTTATTGTTAAACATGGCCTTTGGATACTATTTTAAGCCATGCTGGATGAGACATGTGACAGATAATACCATCCATACTAGGCATCAATATATCTCAATCACAACTTTAGAATTATCTTTGACACTTTTTTTTGTCATCCACGGAAGTCAGCTATTTATTATCAATGTGCCATAGCAACAAGCCATTTAATTACCCACACATTGGTTTAAAGAAATCAGGTTAGAAGTGTCACTATAAACTGAGAAAGATAAATTACAGAAACAGGAACTGCATCCAACATAAGGCTTAAACTGGGTTAATAACTTTTCATCTACAGCTACATTAAAATGAATGTTGACCATTTCTAATTGTCTGCCATCTCAGCTTACAGCCTTACAGAAAGCAAATATTCCTTCCTGTGACATGTAGTTGCTGGACACTGGACAAGAAAGGAGCATACTAATTATTGGGTTCGTTGGTACGAAGTATAAGTTCAAGTGAATGTTTCATGAAAACTTTAGTGTACTTAAAGAAATTGAATGTCAATGTGATTTGCAAGTGCCACACATAACACAGGCTCTCTACAAGACTTACATGCGCATTTATGAATGTTTTTCAAGTATACTCTAACAAATATTAAATAGACATACAGAGACACAGTACTTACCAAGGTCAGCTAGTTGCCCTGCAGCAAGCGGATACAACATAACAGGCAAACCACGACCTCTTTTAGCTGCTTCAGCTCTCACTTTCAGATTGTACTTGGCTCGCTGTTCTCGATCTGGGCTACGCACCATATATAACGTACCGTTGCTTGGTGCCACTTCAAATGCATCACTTCCTGGAGTTGGTACAATACTGTATCGTAAATTCTGTCCCTTGTATGTTTCTGTCACATTTACTACTAACAGCACCATAGGTACAACTGAGTTCTCCTCAACCTCTACTTCATAATACCGGTGTGCAAATACTGGCTGTCCAATTTCTTCTGCATCCTCTGGAACATCCAGCACTCTAACAATCAAAAGCGCTGTGGAGCTCAGGCTTGGGTTTCCCAGGTCCGAGGCAACAATTGTTATATTATACATGTTTTGAGTTTCATAATCTAGTTTTCCAATTGTCATAACAGTGCCATCTTTCGAATCAATGGCAAAAGTATTTCCACCATTCTGATTTGGATGAGGAATATTAAAGAGCAATAAACCATTCCCATTTCCAGCGAAATCAGAATCATTAGCTGATAGTTTTGTAACAATGGTACCTGGTGAACTATTTTCAAGCACTGATGTATAATACACAGGTGTTGATACAGAATAATGAAAGTGCTCAGAGTTGTAACCTTCAGGTTGGGATGGAATCTCTATTACTTGGTCATAGTCATAAAATGATGGGGCATTATCATTTACATCTAGTATATGAATTTCAACATCAACCATACTGTGATGTTGATTATTCACTGGCCCACTGTCTTGTGCTATGACGTGGAAGGTGTAGGAATCACGAATTTCTCGATCTATCTCTCCAGTAACTGTCAAATTCCCATCACTTTCAGATATTCTGAAGGGAAAAACAGATGCATCATCATGTTCATTTTGAAGGATGCTGTAAATTATCTTTGCATTATTTCCATAGTCTGCATCTGTTGCTTGAACACTGCCTAGAATCCTTCCAGAGTGGAAACCTTCTTCCAAATCAAAATTGTACCACGATTTTCTGAAAATTGGAGCATGGTCATTAACATCCTTCACGTGAATTCTGACAGTTATGTTGTCCATCAAGCCACCTCCATCAGTTGCTGTGATATTCAAGAAGTAATCAGTTTCTGGAAGCAATGCCCGTGCTATCAAAACTTCGGCATTCTGTGAATGAACTGTGAAAAAGTTTTTAGGAGAAGGTCCAAGCACTGGAAAGTGGAACTCCTCCATTAATTTGTATGTAACAGTAGCATTAATGCCTGCATCTCTATCACCTGCAAGTACACGCAAAATAGGTGTCCCTACAGGAGTGTTCTCCAAGATTGACACTATAGGCGGCACATGGCGATTTTCCGTGAAGTTCATTGTTATGACAGATTGTGTATGGTGGAGATCCGTGGTATCTACATTTGTGTTTATGTATTGCTTTTGGGTATTAGAAACAGCAGGCTCTGTGATCTCCACATCTTGATCATGAAGTACCACCATTTGCCAGAATCTTGGTGGATTGTCATTCACATCATCAATTTGAATTACGAGTTTCACTTCAGATTTCAAGTTCCCTTGAAAAATAAAATTAAAAATGAGTGTCTATTAAGTTTGATGTGGCATAAACATGTGTAAATACTTTAACAAATAAAATAGATTTAGTTCTAAATGAATAACAGGCTTATTATTTTAACCATAACAATTACAAAACTATGTACTTGGCATTAAACTGCAGAGAAGTAATCTGCTCTTCTTTATTTAGTATTCCTTATACTCCACAGTGATATGAATGAATCTTAAAAAATTCTGTTACAGTGTACTAATTGCATTAACTACAAATATGAAGTTCATCATCCTATGTTACCGTACGCTGTTCTTTAAAATGCAATGGGGAATGACCTAGCATGCCACATGCTGGGTTTAGTATTTACTTGGAAGCAACTAAAACATCCATGCTAAACCACCACAAAATACATCTGCATTTAAATTCATCTCTTAATGGTTAACTGAGAATGAAACTCGTCCATATTGCAGCAAGTCAATGTGTTTGATTTCATACTAACAAATTCTGCTACATGTGCATTAAAACCCAGGAAAAATTCATGAAATGTTAAATGCTCATTAACATTACCTTTATCCCTGGCTACAACTCTCAGTAAGTACAGATGTTTATCCTCTCGATCCAGCACTAGGCCTTTAAAATACACTCGTCCAGAAACCTGATTCACACTGAACAGTTCACTGCCATCCCCATGTAGTGTGAAGGTAAACTGTGCATGATTCCCCACATCTGCATCAGTAGCATGAATCAAATAGTTCAGCTTGACCTCCGTTCCTATTCGCGAATTCTCTTCAATGTGTCCCTCATAAGAGGAATGTTCAAACACAGGAGCATTGTCATTATCATCCTCAACTATTACATTCACCTGTAAATAGCACAGTTACACATCTTACAAACAGAAAAACATACCACAAGGACAGTATTCAGAATTCTTGTTTGTTAAAGTTACAGTCTACACCATATCTCTTCCAAGCCTGCCATTAATTTTACAAATACAAAGTCTCAAAGAAAAGAAATATATCAGGCATGTTTATATAAATGTATATTCCTCTTTCTGTAACAATATCCAGAGAATGTGCTATCATTCTGCATAATTCCACTGCTCTCACTCTTGCAGAGTAATTCAGCCTCCATTCTAAAAGATGTGACCAAATGCAGCAGGGTAATTCTGTATATTTACCTGGTACACACCAGCACCTCGTATCAATCCACGACTGTTTTCTGTAATTAATGTGAGGCGGTAGATGTCTCTCTCTTCACGATCCAGTCCTCGTTGGGTATAGATTGTCCCATCTTGTGACACTGCAAACCGATCAGTTACATCTTGCTGGTTTGCAATAATGAAATGTAAAGATTTCCAGCGGCTCATCTCTGATGAATTCCGCTCCTTGCTGTGGTTCAACAACTGTCCCACCAAGGCACCAGACAAATTCTCTCGGACTCGAAATTCAATGGGTGGCCCCCTTAAAATAGTAACACAAAATGAGGTCCAAATTACGTATGATGTACATAGAACAGAACTATACTGTAATGGGGTGCAGTGGTCGTCCCAACCACCGACATCATTACCTAGAAAGGGTATTCGCTGCCACCACTTTGGACATTACTATGACATATTTCACTAAATAATATATTCTATGACACTACAACATATTACATAAATATACAACACTAAAGAAAGTACCATAACCCAATCAAAATCTAAGGCCAGCATAGGGTGCTTCTCCAACACAAAGATTACAATTTCCTATAAAGGAATTTCCATCAGGAAAGTCTGATCACCTCAAATAAAACCAAATATAATCCGAATCATTTCTATGCTTCAATTTGGTACAGAACAACTTAACCACGCTTACTTGGTACAATAATGAGAAACAAAGCCCACATTTTATAAATTTTTCTCCTTCTCTGCTTTTACAGGTGTCTGTCATTAACGAAGGTTCAACAAAGACACTCTCTCGTCGCTTTACAAAAACACAACGCTTCTAAACCAAAGTCAGCACTTCCTGCATTCACCTAGCAGCAGTTTTCTGCAGCTTCAACTATTTGCTGTTGCTGTGTGAATGATAGGTGATCTGGACTTCCTGTTTGTTCAACTGGGAGATGCAACAAGTCATCCTTATAATACTACCAACATATATGTAATGTATAAAATGAAATGAAATAGAATAAAATAAAGTGTTCTCTACAAAGCACTACAATACCTAAAACTGCCGTGGAAGAGACCAGCATTTAGAACCACAAATAGATGACCCATTACCTGACTAATATTATCAGAACATGCAGTTTGAGTTACAATGGACATGGTTTTAAAATACACAATGTCCCCAGAAAAATGTTTATAAAATATTAAGTTAGTTTTACGCAATTTTTATTTCTCCTAAACTGAAGAATATACTGCAATCAGTGTTTCACAGCTCAATATCTAAAAATGTCCTCATTTCTCTTTAGCATATTTACTTAATTTCCTCACTTATTCATGGCAAAACAGAAACATTTCTTTGCCCGACAAAACTGCCTACATCTGCATGCATGAGCGCACGCAAGCATGAATGCAAGCACACACACACACACACACACACACACAGTATACTTTCACTCATGTTTCTCCTAATCATATTTATTCCCCTCAGGATTAAAGAGAAAATTACTAGTACATATTTCCTCCAATTCACAGATATATAAGTAAGCATTAATTTAGTGCCATGTTAAGGGAAGTGCTGAAGAAACTATAAAATAGAGCAGTCATGAGGAATGCCAAAAGTGGGATGGATTCTGCAATGGAAAATTACAAAATTTAAAAATTAAATCACCTGCCCTTTACATGCATTAATGATAATGAAGAAAAATTATTATTATGGTATATTTATCACCTAATACAAACCAAGTCACATAAACATCTTCAGAGCAACGTTCTCACGGTACAGCTTTCATGAATATAAAAGTTGTACTGTCAGATTGAAGCAATGGACTACAAACCAAAATTACGACAGGTCACAGAATCCAAAAAATTAATTAATCAAAGCTCATTATTCAGCTTTTATCTCTTATAGGTGAAGTAGAAAGTGGATGAAACTTTCAAGATTTCAGACTGCTGCCGCATAGTAGTTGAGTTCTTCTGAACTGTTGTACAGAGTATGTTGATAATTGTGTACCAGCATTTTTGGACAGCCTTTCATGTCCATGTTGAAGGGTCAAGACTGCTTTCTTCTCAAAGATGGGACCAAGATGCTTTCCTTAAACTTCGGCAAACAACTACCAACACACACTGCATAACAAACCAGAAGAGAAAAGAATTGATCTGGATGAAACTTGTTTAGCACTTCAATTCTGTGAATATAATTAGATATTCTCTCATTAAATGTAACTGTAGAACTGAAATTCTTTCATCTCAGATCTGGGAAGAAAGAAATAAACATGCCTTACACATCAGTTATCTTGTGGCTTCTTCCAAGTTGTTGAGTTGCTCACCCAAAAAGCCAAATTCTTGATCCACAAAGATGGACCATGGAGATTCAGACTGCTAGTGTTAAACTCTAACCCTACAACCTACAGAACTACAGTAAAAACGTAAAACTTTCTCGTAACAAGTCATGAAGACTCAGAGGGGAGATTTTTATACACAACACAACTAGGATGGCAGAGTTGTCAGCTCTATGCACAAGCTGCACCTTATCCCCACAGAAATTCCCCAGTATTCACTTCTGTTAAATGTTGAGTGGACACCAGAGCTGCTGAATGCAGACAGAAGGAATCGGGCACCTTAAAATTTCCAAGGACCCTCCCGGGAATTGAATCAGAAAACTCCCATCTTGTGGTGCAGTTCCTCAACCAAATGCATTTCACAGCTTCCCTCCCCCCTTCACACATATACACATAACTAAGGTGGTCTCCATCATAACAGTTAATTCAGCTGCTGAAAATTTAACCCGTGACCCTCTGATTTTTTTTACAATCACAAACAATTAATTTATGTCCAACTTAAATTAAGATTGCTATAGCCAAATGAACTGTCATTTAGAACTGTCGGTTATTACTACTTGCCACGTAATAAACCAGAACAGCACATCTTGCACCTACTTTGTGGTGGAAGCCTGAAACTAAACTGTCATTGTTACCATGTTTTCAGAAGAATGTAGTGGAAAATGAACAGTTTGTTTCTTGCGATTTATACATGCAATATACTTGCTCATGGTAAGGTCTACAGCACGATTATTCAGACCTTGCAAAGAACTTCTATCAAAGTAGCAGAACTGTTAGGCAAATACAACATGATGAGGTAGCATTAAATCCTTCAGCACACAAGGATAGGAAATTATTATAAGATACCACCAGGTGATATATAACATGGTTAGAACCGTATTTTAATGAAAACAATTGATTTTAGCATGCCTAAATTACAAAAGGAGCTATTGTCAAAAGAAGATCTTACTGAGCTAAAAAAGCAATGAGGAAAGGAGGGAAACAAGAACATGAGGCAGTACATTCAATGAGTTGCAAGAACACGAGTATAATATTACGCTACACTTCCCTTGCTCTGGCACAGAAGATGAGTATGGTCCAGCCATTGAAAGCAGCTCACAGGTTGCTTGAAATGTACAAGCAGCCATCAATAGGGCACCAAAATATATAAGAAGAAGGGGAAGGTACAGCAGTTGACAATGGAACAATTTCTCAAAAACGAAGCCCCACCTCAGCCATCAATATCCAGGCAAACCAATCAATCTTCTGCCTGTTGTCACCTTCAGTCTCACCTAACTCAGATGACTCCCTCCCACAACAACCGCTCCATTCACCCCACCCCCAACACCCAATTCATTAAACTTGTCTGTTACAGCAGTAAACACTCTTCCTTACCAAATATTTATTTTGCTTAAATTTTACTTCATTTTTATATGTTAAATTATTGTATTAAACTCATAATACTGCATTTTACATTAGAATTTAAAATTTCAGTGACGCTGGGCAGACTAATAAAAAAGTGTGCCCCCCCTTACACTGTCCATTTAAATTTATTTTACATGAAAAACAGTTTTCATCTTATATGAAATGGATTTACATATTAACTTTTAAGAATGAATTAACTGTGTAAATTAAAAACTGTATGTATATTGCTTACACACTTTTCTTGATTCACTGACATGTAATAATTTCTGCTTATTTATTATTAATTTTTTGTGCATATTATGATTTCAAAATTGAGTAGTAATACATTTGTAACATAGCCTGAAAGAATTTCAAGGATATGATTGGAAGTATAAAACTAATTTCTCTTTTGGGACTGCTCAATTAAGATTTTTTTCCCCTCAAGCATAATTGTTTGCCTTCATTTCTTTTCTACTGTATTAATACTGTTTCTGTATGGAACTGTCGCATCAGAATTGTAAGTGTTAATGATCTTTTTACCTTTCTTATACATTCTGTCTTCACACAGGTACCATACATAAACATATGTTTCAGTGTGTATCTTCCACAGAAAATAACATGGAAGTGAACAATCATTGCATAAGTTCAGTGAAACAGCTAGGAATCAAGGTAAGTTGGCTAGTCCCATTTACAGTAGAACTTTGGTTTGCCAATTCTGCCAGCAGTCCAAATATCCATGGTTGTACTTGACAGAAGCATTAAAATGTAATGCCTAGGCAACTTAATAGTCTGTCAAAAGTTCTCAAATGATCAAACTGTATTTGGCAGATCCATAGCATCAAGGACCTGATCAAAGTAAAGATTCACTGAAAATTAATTAAAATATTTCAAGTTAATGAAGTTCAAAATCTGAGACACCAAAAAACACTACTCAATCTACTCCTGCCAACCGTTGTAATTCATGGCAAATGTAAATTCAAAGCGTTGTCAACTGTGATTACTCTCCTACAGACCAATCATAAGCCAAATATATTGAAACATCACAAAAACTTAAAAATACTTTACTGTCTAGTTTCTTACTTCATGCTAATTCCTCTGTCATCGTCGACCACATGGATTGTCACATTTGTTACTAAAGTCAGGTCTCGTCCAGCTGTGACAACAGCTTCAAAATCATACAAAGGGTGTTCAAACTTGGAAATATCATCCACCACTGTGATGGTTCCTGATTGCTCTTCGACAGCAAACGGGACTGTAACATAAGCCATGCAACTGGTTAATAAAATTAACACTTACATGGATTAATAATGTTTGCATACAAGGAGGATTCCTGAAATGTGTTTAATATAGATACTACTCAATGTTGTCATTTGTTGAAGAATTTTCGTTATGTACAGGTGTAGATAATTTAAGCCTTTCAAATAGGAATTTCTTACAAATGACATTTAAAAAATCCATTACAAACATCAACAGAATGTACACATATATAACATTGTGCTCTAAACGGTTACATAAGAGTAACATTACATTGTTAGTAAGTCAGTGCAACACTACCTCTTACCATGAGTAGCTACTGGCTGTACATAATGTTTCTTATTAAACTAGTGTACCTCTTGTAACTGACTCTGAATTATGAGTTACTTCTGTTCTTCACCATGCAACATTAGCCTGTCAAATGTGAATCATGAGACAGGATATACAGGAATTCTTACTGCTTTTGAAACAATATAACCTTCAAATCCCAGCTTATGAAAAAAGATAACACAACAGTCTTACTCTGTGAACATTCCTGCAACTTACATTTTCATCATATACTAATAAACAGAATTGTTCTGTCCTGTGAATGACTAAACAAGGTTCATGTGAACATGTACCCTCAGAAATTGTGTCAATGTAGATAATAATGGCCAGTGTGGGCTACAGCAGGATGCCATTTACATGCCAAACTCAAAAAAATCAGGACAACTCAGTGAAACTGTCTAACTGGTACTGTGATCACATAAGAAAACCTTCAGTGGTGGGAATCAATACATCTTCTTTATATAATTTAGAAGTTTTATGTTACATAAAAAAGAATGAAGGCAATCTGAAACAAGACTTATCTTTTCATGGTCACAAGAAGAATAGTCAACTGAACTTTCAAGTGAAATTCTGTCTTACTGTTTTATTTTAGAAAAGTGTGGTTAATATGGGGTTTGAACTAAGTAACAGAGTTCCAAAAAGTATTAAAAAAATTGGATAACTTAAACTCTCTACAAAGGAATTAAGATCCATACTATTGCATCATTCCTGTTATGCAGTTGATGAGTTTTTGCGTTTTGAGTAAAGTTGGTTTGTAACATATTTTTATCAGCTTCATCAGATTAATATTATGATATCACATTATGGTATTGTGTTGTATTTGACTGTGTATGATAATCAATGTTTTTCGCACTGTTAGGGTAACTACTTGATTGTTACATTTTGAGACTGTGTAAATATATATGTATATTGTAATTTAAGAGTTGGACAAGTCCAAGGTTACATATGTAAAAATATGAATGTATAATAAGTGAATAAAATGAAGAAATTGACCTATATTTTTCAACCACTCATAAATTTTTTCCTGTTGCTTACGGTTCTCTTTCTAGATTCACATTTTGCACGTTTTCCTTACCTTCATTTTTAATAACTAACAACTTGCAATACAGTTAATTTGAAACAAAAGTCACCAAACAGCTACAGGACATCACATTCCTTTAAGCTTTCATCTGCTGTAATTTCAATCTTATCTTCAAAACATGCATTCAAATGTGTGTCCCAGTCACGGCAGTATACCTATGGTTTCTACAGTGGAGGAGACATAGAAACAAGTAATTCCACTTGTCTGAGCCAAATTGCATATGCATTATACTTGGTAAAAAGGGCATATCATAACTAAAATGTGTCTTTGGTTACTACAAATTTTGGGACAGATATACATCAGAAATCTGTTTAATGACACCTTACAATTAATTAATGTTACATTCATTTTACAACAGGTTTAAAGTATGTAATTCTTACCACCATCATGATAACTGTGAAGCAAGTCATATAGAAATTCATTTTTACTAAAAGAATCTGTCACGCGGATCTGACCGACACTGGTCCCCACACCAACACTTCCACCAACCCAGAATTCATACGGAGCGCCAACAAAGTCTGGAACTGCATCACCTCTGTCTAGAAAAGCAATTTTAATTTTAGTATTTTAGTGTACCTTAATAATATCAAGGAAAATATTTTCAGGCATTTAATGAATTTCATTTACATAGCATTTAAAACAGGATAAACTAGGAAATGGGTATGCAACTGCCACAGCATTTTTAATAGCAACGCTGTTTCTAATGCCTCAATACGTCACAGCGATGCCAAACGCAATGGGTACAGATCATTTTCCCAAAACTCCATTTCAACACTTTGCTTCATAATGCATGCTGTTCATTCTCTGGAATTTTATGTTAACCCGAAGCATACAAAGTTCTGAAATTTCCAACAAGTGATGTTCAAAGTGTTTCTGATGGCACAGCTGTGTCAATTAAGATATTTCTTTTCTGCAAAACGTCCACACTGGGTCAGGGGCCCACAGAGCTTGTGAGCAGGATCCTTTTCACAAGCTGTCAGCAGACCTGTATGACATATACCATTGCTGTGTGTACAGTGAGAAACTCCTGATGATGGACAGAGGAACTGTCTGAAACATGTAGAGTTTTATTCCAAAAATAAATTTGAGAAATTAGTGTATCTAGCTGGTTTTATTATGAGAACCATACAAATGTGTTTAGGAATATTACACTATATACAACATTATGATTTATTAAACCAAGGATTCCATGTTTATCAGGCAGTTACCTCATACTCAATGTAAGTTAACCTTCAAGCGTACATTTTTTAGATTTTGTGAGTGTAGTTATCCTCATTAAAACAAACTGTTTAGATGATGTAATTGGTTAAGTTGATAATTATTCATAGATATAATTGCTCTTGTTAAAACAGATGGTTAAATTACTCTAATTTGGTAATATTATAGCTCAAGTTTCCTTGGTCCTATTAGCATTGAACAGTAATTCTGTTTTAATAAGGTTACTGTAATACTTACGTACTCGTTTAAAAAGATGTGGCTAAAAACATTGTAATTTGCTGCATTACTTTATTATTTTAATTACATATAAATATTCTGTTTGAAAAAGACAGCTGTAACCTTGTAACTATGTGGCATGGCAAGAGGGAATGTCAGTATACCAGTCTACATAAGCTATTATTTAAAAAATACAACAAACTACCTTTGCTTCCTGCTCTCAGCACTTCAATCGTTACCACTGCCAGGGAGTATCTCCTTTCACTTGGATTAGCTGGCTGATCTGAAGCTTCAATGAATAAAGCATGGCGACCCTCGGGCAGAGGTGAATTGATAACCATCACTTGACCACTCTGAGCATCTACAGCAAATGGCAATGGACTAATACTTGAGGATTTATTACTCGGATGTTGCAGAGCATATAACACCATTCCATTTCGACCTAGATCAGGATCCATTGCTTTTACCTGCACACAACAGAAGAATTTCAAAATTTAACTGTAAACATAATTGAAGGTTGTCACAACTTTCCCCATCTAGACACAGTACTTTATAATACCATGTTAGTACAAAATGTAAATTAAATGCTGACATTGTCCAGTCTGGTACAACTTACAGAGCTGCAGCACCAAGTGGTTTTGGATACAAATTAATCTCGTAAAAATGTGTGGCTCCTAAAATTAACTGTAAGGTAAATGTATCATTTGACTAAAACGCTTATCTCTGTCGACTGATTTACATAAAGTATGTCCAAAAAGAAGTCAAATTCTACCTGGCCAATTACATCCCCAGCACGTGCGTCATTTTCAACAGTGAACTCATACAAGTTGCTGGGTGTAAAGATGGGGTTGTTATCATTGGCATCAAGTACTGTGACCTCTACAGCAACTGATGCCTCTGCACTACTGTTGTCTGATTTCTTCACTACACTAGGAACCTTTTCTTTTGCACGGACTCTCATGCCTAAGGATGGTTGCTTTTCCCTGTCCAGCATACTCTGGTCCCTGACAGTCAACCATCCAGTCCGAGGGTCAATTATAAATGCTTGACTGGGATCATCAAGTTGGTATGTGAACTCTCCATTGTCGCCCTGTTGGAGGAAACATACCTAGTGGTAAATACAGAATAACAAAATTCCTGAGGTTTGAAAATAAGCTATAATGATTAATATTACATTTTATGAACTTTAAAACTTTACTTGGATATTTTAATTATTTATTCTTCGTTAAAATAGCACACAAAATTAATGCTTGACCTTAAACTGCAATATGTAAGATTCACATAAGTATTACGTAAATACAAAAGTCAGGAATTGGGACACAATGCACATATGACAAACTGAAGAAGGTGATATTTCACCTGGATGTACAGCATTTCACTGGAGCTTGAAATATTAACTAACAGGTCTTATTCTTCAGTTGAATATTACAACACAGTATTCCAAAAATCCACATAAAACAAACTACTTGATTCTGTTTTATGAGACAATAATACTGATGTACGAACAAACAGGAGGTTACAGCTGTTGTGGCTCATTTGTTACCAGCTACACGGTTCTATGAGGCATATGTATGAGCTACACAGAGCAGTTAATTAACCCAAATAAGATAAAAAAAAACTGGAGCGGAAAACGCAGATAAATGGTCCATCATCTCTACCAGAAAATAAACCTTGCATTGCAACAGCTTATTTCATTAAAAGTCTACTTATATTTTTTGTTCCACCTATGTCTTGTTCTATCAACTTCATAATTTGAATGCTTAAGCATTAAGAACCCAAGTCATACTGTAGGGACAATAATACTGAAGTCCAGCATCAAAGATTGCTGCATGTTTCTGCTCACTTGATCCTCAAGTATCTTATGTATTCTATATAGCAGTAAAACTCAGGTTTGAACTATATGCATACATACAGTTTTATATAAATTTAATGCATATAATAATAATAATAATAATAATAATAATAATAATAATCTTTCATAAATCTGAAATATCTGCCCTTGGAAGATGCTGGGGTTTAGACTCCAACTACTGTCCAGACTGGAGGGGTCTCAAATTTATAGTAATCTTTAAATGCATTCCAAACTTATGATACAGTGGAGCTGGCAGCTTACAAAACAGAAACGTTCCATGCAGTACAAGGAGACCAGCACTGATTTTGAGTAGAAAGTGTATATCCATCAGAATCTCTCCTACAGTAAATATATTATTTGAAGAATCACCATTTTAATAACTACATAATAACAGTAGTTATTAACTTGAAACATAATGGCATGTCCAACATTACAGTCATCCTTTATTGAATATGTTATAGACATATTGAACTTCTCTTGATCTGTTTTGAACAAGGCACTATATAGCAACCAACCAACAAATTCCTTCAGTTCACACAAATCAGCATTCTTCCTGAATCTTTGTATTAGTCCATGTCATATGTCATTGAATATTCAGATGTAATGACATATTCCTGTACCATCAGGCTTCATTGTCTGTATGAGCAAAAGGATGCTGTAGTATGTCATTTCATTCTAAAACAGGTGAGAACTTCTTCTGATGACGACTTGCATCGGTCAGTCCCAGAACAATGCTATCAGAACAAACAGTGTCATTAGTTTGTTTCTCTTCATCACCATTTTTAGCCTGCTTGTAATGACTGTCACCTTCTTCAGACAGCAAATCTTTATTATTAGCAACTGAAAAATCTTCTTCATGTTCATTTTCATCTCTTCATTCTTCCAACTTAAGACAGTTTGTTCACAATTCTGATCACTACAGATCAATTTATGTGAAAATATCACTACCATCCCTAATGTTAACAGCCACGTTCAGCCTGCTAGACAACTTGCATAAATCAAAAGTAAATAATTAGCCTAACATGATAGATCCCAATTAACTGAAGTGTTAAGGAATTGTACTGTGAGTCAGAATACAAAAATACTGACCCATGCAGGCATTAGATGAATAAATAATAAAGAAAGCAGTTTGACACACTGCTGTGGGGTCACAAACAGGGTACAAGTACTTATTAAATTTTAAGAAACAATGTTTCATTACATTTTTTACATATTAATTTAGATAATATTTTGTAACAAACCAGATAAAACGCACTGAGAGTGTAATAAAAATAAACACACTTAACATATAAAAGAGGACAGCAATATTAATGGAGTTACAAATTTTAATAACCATCAGTTCCCTACAACTTTTTAACTCGCCTTACCTGATCCTTATCTGTGGCCATGACCTGAAGAACACTAAAGCCATTTGGAAGATTCTCCACAATGCTGATATTATAAAGGTCCACCTCAAATTCTGGTAAATTATCATTGAGATCCAATAACACCACTTCCACCCTGGCAAGCCCTGTTTTCAGGGGATTGTCAGCCTGAGAGGCTTGGAGTTGAAGAACAAATGTATTTCCTGGTAGTGTTCTCTCCTTGTCCAGATCCAGCTCCTGCTCCAGGAACAAAGAGCCATTTTGTCCGTTCACAGAAAACAAATGACGATCATTGCCAGAAATGATGTCATAACGAATTGCTGCATCTATTGCTAAATCCTGATCATATGCAAATATAGGAGGTTCAAATTTTAGCTCCTGGTGTATTTTCGTCTCCTGGAATGGAAACAAAAGAAACTCCATTAAAAGCACCTTTAAGGTGGTAAAATACATAATCAGATATATATTTTACACTAATTTCTCTGCAGGTGTCTGTGAGCTGATGAAGTTTGTGAAGAATATAAAAGCTTGTCAAAATGAAAAAGATGTTGGCAGTGATTTTGTACTTACTTAGGCAATTAATTTTGTTCTAAAAAATGAATGCACTTTGCCATTCACAGTTACATATTATTGGCCCTCACTCTTCTGTACGTGAGCATTTCTTTCACAATACTACACAAAGAAAGGAGCACAGTAACAGATATATCAGCTGTTTTACATTTTCAAACCAATCATGACCATAATAGAGGTTTATTTTATATTATTGCAGAACCAGTTCTTGGTTTGACTAAACATTTTCCCAAGTGGCAGACATCAGACATGGAATTAAAGCAGATCTTTCAGGACTTTGTAAACTGAAATGCATAGACCTATAGGTAGTCCTAGGTTTTGACAGGAAGATGATATCAAACTCACGTAATTGGATGGGATGCAGTGCTTTTATACTGACAAGATGAATATTAATGCTTAGCATGGTAACTTTGAAATAGTTACTTTAAAAATCAGTACAAATTGGAGAGGTCTTTTGTAACATGTGAAGACACAACCTGGAGACATTTGTGCAATGGGACCCAGTTTATATGCCTGAACACATCACCTGCACAGCATCACAGTGGGGGGCGCAATAAGAAGAATGATAGAGGAACAAACATGTTGTTGCTCCTGATGACAGCGCTTTCTGCTCATGTGATGTTTAGTGCTTGGTGTAAATGTTGTCCTGCTTATAATTTCACACAAATAAATGTCATTGCTTTCACTTAAATCTTACTTTCTTTTCATGCCTGAAACCAAAAACCTGCAAAGGTCATTTTTTTTTTGGGGGGGGGGGGGGGATTATTAGTAAAAAGAAAATTACAAAGGGGGGGGAAAAACATACCCCCCTTTTTGA